>Ga0208767_1000524_pt1 | contig 31788 bp, 26 predicted proteins | sample VirMetDEL_Mar_21_FD_184514 | JGI IMG/M metagenome (GOLD analysis project Ga0208767, IMG submission 184514) | Aqueous microbial communities from the Delaware River and Bay under freshwater to marine salinity gradient to study organic matter... | ecosystem: Environmental > Aquatic > Marine >... | reverse complement strand
AAGAAAGAGGTTTAACTGACTTTAGAGTACAATTAGATAACGATCCAGAATCTATCGATAGAAACGAATTAAATGGTAGAATCTTCGTTAAACCAACAAGATCATTAGAATACATCAGTGTTGAATTCAACATTACTAACACAGGTGCTAACTTCGATAATATTTAATAATAAAAATAATAATGTGGGGAGAGAAATCTCCCCCATTTAATATAACCCTATGAAATTAAAATTAACAGAATCGCAATATAAGACATTGTTAGAGTTTCAAAAAAGAGCGTATTCTTTTGACTGGGATGATAACATTCTTAATATGCCAACACACATTCATTTAGAAAAGAAGGTTGGTGGTGAATATGTTCCCGTAGATGTTTCTACTTCAGAGTTTGCTGAGATGAGACATTTGGTAGGTACAGAATATAGATTATTAAACGATAACCCTTTAGAGGCATTTGCTGATTTTAGAGATTATGATGCTTTTATGAGAGATACACAAAAAGCAGTTAGAAATGGACAATTCGGACCTAGTTTCGATAAGTTTAAAGAAGCTTTAATCTATGGTAACGACTTTTCTATCATAACGGCTAGAGGACAATCACCAAAAGCACTTAGAGATGGTACAAGACTATTAATCGATTTAACATTCTCTGATGATGAAAAAAGAACAATGGAAGATAATTTAAGAGGCACTTCAATCGATCAGTATTTAAGTCTACAAGATTATCATCCAGTATCTTCAGATGAATTTAAAGAAAAGTTTGGTGCTGAAGGTGGAGCTGAGAATCCAGAAATTGCTAAAACAATCGCATTAAGAGATTTTGTTAGTAGAGTGGTTAGAGTAGCAAAAAAATTAGAATTAAATCCTGAATATAAAGGATTAAGTGTAGGATTTAGTGATGATGACTTAGGTAATGTTAAAAAGGCTGAAGAATATATTAGTAATGAATTAAAGAAAACTTACCCTAGTGTAAGATTTTTGGTTTACGATACTTCAGATCCAAAAGACACAAAGAAAAAAAGAATTGTTATCGAAAGATAATTTTTTTTAAAAACTAAATATTTATAAATAAAAAGAATAAAAACAAATTAAAACAATAGAATTATGGCAGATATGTTAATGAGAATGCCCGTACCTTACGAGCCGTTAAGAAAGAATCGATTTATATTAAGATTCCCTGATGAATTGGGTATTCAAGAGTGGTGGGTGTCAACAACATCTAGACCAAAATATACGAGTGACGAAACAGAAATTCCTTTTTTAAATACATCAACTTATGTGATTGGTAGATTTAAGTGGGATAGTATTCAAGTAACATTTAGAGATCCAATCGGTCCATCAGCTACACAAGCATTAATGGAATGGGTTCGTTTACACTCTGAATCAGTAACAGGTAGACAAGGTTACGCTGCAGGTTATAAGAAAGATATTGAATTAGAAATGTTAGACCCAACTGGTGTAGTTGTACAAAAGTGGATTTTACAAGGTACACAATTAAATGATGCTGACTTCGGTAATTTAGATTATTCATCATCTGATTTAGCTGAAATCACTTGTACTTTAAGATTCGATAGAGCAATCAACGTGTTCTAAAAATTAGATAAGAAAATATTATATAGAAAGCCTTTCAGTAATGGAAGGCTTTTTTTGTTTAATGTAATATTTATAAAGAAAGATTAATCTTAATGAAAAAGGTATTAAAAATAACCGAATCACAATATAAGTCATTGTTATTATCTGAACAAGGTGATACCAAATTCGACATTCAACAGAATCAGAAGAATAGAGAACCATTAAAAAATAAAAAACAAAATGGCGAGACAGGGTTTAAGATGGATTATAATAAACTTAAAAGTAATCCAACACCTGAATATATTGCGACTGTATTAAAAAACTCTGAGGGGTTATTTGGTGATAATGAGGCTTGGGCGCAAGCTGCTTTTGAAGCAATTAAAGATAGAAGAGTATATAATGAAGTATCTTCTTTAATAGGTGATGACGCTTATAATTTTGTTAAAGGTTTTATGAATACTGATGAAGAGTATCACACTAAAGGTAAAACCATAGATGGTGAGTTTAGAAGAATATCTCCACCGACATATCATTATATCTGTAATAATGGTATGGGTGTTAAAAGTAAGTCTTCTAAGTTTGGTGGTTCTCTTACTATACCAAACCACTCAGAAAATTGTGTTAGTTGTGATACTAAAATTAATCAATATTGTAAAAGTAGAGGTGAATTAGCTACTATAGTTACTGAAAAGGGTTCTTATTGGGATGATTATTTTGGATTAAAAGAACAAAAGGAACATCCAATGTATGGTGGTCACTGGGATAACGAATTATATAGTTACTGTGTTTGTAGATCTGGTGAAGCAAAAACACTTAATACAACGAATAATAGTAGCGCAGTATTCTTTGTAGGAAAGGGCCCTACTATTGAACAAGGTTACGATGTAAGTCCACAAGAATTAGAGAATAGAAGGAAGATATTCCTTAGACATAGAAAAAAAGAAAAAGAATATAATATAGATAACTCTTCTATATATGAAGCATTTGATTGTTCAAAATATAGAAAAAGTGGTGATTACTGGAGATATACACAATGTGTTACAGATAACCTATCTATGGCAGTTTCGGTTGTTCCTGGTCCAGGTACTGCATTATCTGCCATATTAGATTTTGCAAATGGTTTTTCATATTTAACTCACGCTTTATTTGGTGAACATGATGAAGATTCTTCAGTAAGTGGTGATCTAGTTATGGCGGCGATTTCATTTGCCTCTGTTATACCAGGATTTGGTGAGGCAAGAAGTATTTTTAAACTTACAACACCTAAAACAACAAAGGCGGCTAGTAATATTGTACAAGAATTACATAAGATGGATGGGTTAAAAAATATAGATTCAATCGATAAAGTAGTTTCCAAGCACACTAAAGGTTTAACAGAAAAACAAAAAAATAATGTCGGTAAGGTTATTAATAACTTAAAGAACATTGATGTTAGTTCATTAGAAAAACAGGCACAAATATTTGATGATATTGTTAAAACATATGAAAAAAATGGGGTAAAAAGGCACACCATTAATAAGTTAATGAAAGACCCTAATTTTATTAAAATACTTAATAAATATGACAATGATATTAATAAAGCATTAAAATCTAAAGAAATTAAAGAAATGTTAATCAATATGGGAGTCCAATTTGGTTTCGGTGTTGGTATTTCAAAATATCAGACACTAAAAAATAAAAATGAAAAAGAAAAACAAATTTTAAAAGATTTATTAACCGATAAAGGATATGACTCATCTGAACAAAAAGAAATTTTTTCATCTATAGAAGATATAAAAAAAGATTTTAATGGAGATGAACTTGAAAAAGAATTTATAGATCTAAGAGTAACTCAAATGGTTAAAAATATGATTACTACATCAAGTGATACTCTATCCACCGGAGAAATTGATACAAATTTGCAAAAAGAAAATGAATCAGTTGCTAGAGAAGCAGTAGAAACCACAGAAAGATTAAAAAACATGACTGATGCTGAGTTTGATGCGTATATTAAAAAATTAATGGGAGAAAGTATAATGAAAACAAAAAAGATTAAAATAACAGAAAGTCAATATAGGAGGTTATTCAATGAACAAACTACTCCAACAGGAGTTTCTGCATGTCAAAAAGACGATAAAGTTCTTGAATTAGAAAACACATTAAAAAAGTATTCTAATTATAATACAGAAATTAGGTTTTCACAAAAAAATAATAATGCCTGTATGATAAAACTATCACCTAAGAATACAGATTATTATTCTTATTTCTTTATGTTTACAAAACCAGTTAGAAAATTAATTATAAAATCACCAGATGGTGTATTTTTGGAAAGCAGTCCATGGGTTATTACGGGAAATGATATAAAAATTGCACCTTCTGTATTAAATTACAGCACCAATAAAAGAGAAACCATTGGTAATTTCACTTCTTTTGATAAAATGGTGGAATATTATGAAAACATAATTAAAAATAATACCCTTACCGATAATGAGGTTGATGAGATTGCGGGTAATTTTAATACTTATATTAGTAATGAAAACCTTGTATCACTTAAAAAGGTTTGGGATAGATTTACTGTCACAAATAAATGTAAAGTAATATCAGCGTATCGCAAAAAGTTTAAAGAATTCCTATTTAATGATATTAATTATAGAATTTGGGATACAAGTAGTAATGAATATAAAGCTAGAGAGTCGTTGAAGAACGATTGGAATAAGATTACTAATAATAAGTCTACTAAAGAGTTTTGCTGTAACAATTATCAATCTTGTTGGTAACAATTAAAATAGAAAAATTATGGAAAATAAAAATAAAATAGAAGAGTCACTTAAAAGATTTAAAGAATTAATATCTGAAGATAACTTGTATGGTAATCTTGTTAATAAAGAATTATTAAATGAAGGTGGTGGGCTTTCATCTATTGTGGATGATATAGTGGCTGATATAGTTAAACAATTAAAATCAAAGACTAATCAAACAGTGATTAAGGATGTGTTAAATCAAATAGAATCAAATGCTAAGAAACTATTTACTAATAGATTAAACCTTCCATCAACGAAATCAACGGAAGGTTTTCAAAAATATATATCAGGAGGTCTATCTAATGACTTAAGTCTATCTAATGACTTAAAAAAAGTGTTTATGAACAGTATAAAAGGACGTAATAATACCATAAATAATAGCGAAGCCTTGAAAGAAGCTTATGTAGAAATTGTTAATGAATATATTGCAGTATTTGAAAAATATGCTAAAGATATCTCTAATGGTCATTACACAATCACATCACTACAAAGTAAGCCTGAAATTAACAGATTACTTTCTTTAGTAGATGATGGACAAGGTAATACTTTTTACAAAAGATATGAAGAATTGTTTAAGGATGGTCCTACATCTAGTGCTTTTGTAGATATGTTACCACCAAAAGCACAAAAAATGTATGGTGCAATAAATAAAAAATTAGAACCATTGAGAATGTTTCTTAATATAATTAAAGTGAAAAAAGATTTGCCTTTTATAGAAGATTTTACAACCATTTATAATAGATTGAGAAATAGAACCACTATCACTGGTAAAGTTTGGGAAGCATTATTGGTTCCATTTAAGATGTATACAAGGAATTATTGGGTAGCTTATTTTGGTTTGTTGTTTGTAAAAGCAAAAATTCTTAAACTCTATTGTGATGCACAATCTAGTAAGGGTGCTGATAACATGGTAAAAGAAAATGATAGTATTATAGGTTATGAGAATAAAATTATGGAATCAACAGATGGTGCAACGTCATCTGATTTTTTTGATGGTCTTGGTGATTTATTTCTGTTTTTATTAACAACATATCTGTCATACTTTAAAAACATGGGTATAGATCCTGCAGAAGTAGTCCCAACATTTGGATTAACTGATTGGAGATGTGGTGGTATTGTTGATAATTTTGTTGAAGATGTAACGTCAGGATTGGATGATCAAGAATTTCTTGAAAAGACATTTACAACAAGTGATGGAATGACAATGACAGGACAAGAATTAAAAGACTTAATTACTGAAAAAGTCAATGAATTTGAAATAAGTGATTTTATGAAAATTAAAGATGATGTTGAAAATACGTATAAACAACATTTGGAAGATAGACTTAAAAATAACTAATATGAGTTACAATGTTTTAATAGAAAGATTAATTTACTTAAATGATTTATTGGTGGAGGGTAATTTAGATGAAAAATTACTCTCATCAATATCAAATGAAGTAAAAGAAATTACCGAAGAGTTAAAAACTTTATCTTAAAAAGATATAGTTGTATATTTATATAAAAAGAGTTTTATGGAACAAAGTCCACACATAGCAAATATGGATCCGAATTTCGTACCGGATGAATACAAAGAACAATACGATGTAATAGAATTACCATCACAAGGTATTTTATATAAGAATAAAAAATCCTCAGTTAAGGTTTCTTATTTAACAACAATTGATGAAAATATTTTATCATCACCAAACATTATTAACAGCGGTAAATTACTAGATATTCTTTTAGAAAGAAAAGTTAAAGATTTAGGTTTCGATACCAAAGATTTATTAGAAGGGGATAGGGTTGCCATCATTATATTTCTAAGATCTACCGGTTTAGGTGATAAATATACGCAAGCAGTTATTGACCCAAATAATGGTAAAGTTGTACCTGGTGAAATTGATTTACCTTCATTAAAACAAAAGAAGTTAAGTGTACAACCAGATGAAAATGGTGAGTTTGATTTTGAGTTACCTCAATCAAAATATAAGGTTAAGTTTAGATTCTTAACTGGTAAAGATGAAGAAGAAATTGACATTCAAGATAAAACTTTAATGGAAAGAAATGGTGACGATGTATCTCAAAAAATTACATTAAGGTTAGAAAGACAAATTATGCAAATAAATGATGATAGAGATAAGATGAAATTATCATCTATCATTAAAAAACTTTCACTGAAGGATAGTAGAGCACTTAGAAAGTATATGACTGATTTAGAACCGGGTATAGACTTCAATACAACTGCGACAATCCAAGGAGGGGTTGAGGTTGCCACGTTTCTTAGAATCGGATCGAATTTTTTATGGCCTGAACTCTGAATACCTTCAGGCAGTACAAACACAAATACTATTTTTAGTTACTAAAGGATTTTCTTATTCCGATGTCTTATCTATGCCTACATGGCAAAGAAAAAACTTCATAAACATGTTACAACCAAAAGAAGATTAGTATTTTTATATATTAAGATATTTATATAAAAAAAGATACTATGAACTTAAACGATAAAATTAAAAATCAAGAGTCATTAATAGAAGAAATAAATCAAAATATTGACCTTTTATTAAATGAGCAAATTATACAAGGGTTAAAGGTATTTGGTAAGTTAATCACTTCACTACCTAAAGAATTATATAATAAAGCATTTAAGTCAATAGAAGATGAGATAGGAAAGGCTAGTGATGAACTTGATGATATTAAAGATAAAAAAGACACCCTATCAAAAATAGATGAATTACTGGCAAAAATAGAGAGGTTAGAATCATTAGCCAATCAAATAGAAGAGAAAAAAGAAAGTGAGTTACCATATAAAAAAGCGGTGATTGAGTTTAAGAAAAAAATTAATCTGGATATAGAATCTTTAAAATCACCAGAGTTTCAAAGAAACTTATTAGGTACAATGTACTTTAAGGTTGTTGGTTTAGATGAAGATAGTAAGTATATTTTATTAAAAACAAATAGTTTTCCAGATACTACATTTATTAAGTTAGAATATAAAAAATTAGAACCCTATAAAGATCAAAAGGGAGATGTTAACTTGTTATACAGTAGATATAAAAACCCTAACTTAAATGTTGTTGAGGGAGATCCTCAAGATTGTTACTTTAAGTTTGTTGAATTAAGTTAAATATTATAAAAAAATATTATGTCAAATTGTCAAAGTTTAATTAGTGAGTTAAGATCTATGAGTCCTGGAGATTCGGGATATGAAAATAAGTTAGATGATGTATTTACATGCCTTAGTGAAAGGATAGGTGATTTAGAGGGCGGTTTTAATAAAGCAACAAAGTCTGCTAGAGAATTCGCCTCTGCTATTGGTGAGGGTAATGATATGGTGTCTAGTATTTTTGAGTCTTTTTCAAAGGCTCAAGCAAATGCAGTCAAATTTGCAACTAATATACAAAGACAATATAGGTTAGGTGAGGATATCGCAGAATCTTATAAAAAGGTTTCAGTAAATATCGGTATTGGATACCAAAATCAAAGAAGGTTAGGGGATGAATTTTCAAAATCTTTATCTTTAGTTACAGAAATAGGGGGTGATTTATCTGATGTTAGTGCCATCTATACTAGATTTGCAGAAAACTCTGGTAGAGTAAGAATATTAGATGATGAAGAAGTACAAAGAATATTTGCAATAGAAAAGGCCACTGGTTTAATGGGTGACTCAGCCGCAGCTTTAGCAGAAAGATTTGATTTAGTCGGTATTGGTTCTGAACAATTTTCTGAAAATATTAATCAAGTATTAAAAGACTCCCAAAAAATGGGGTTAAACTCTTCTAAAGTAGTAAAAGTATTATCAGATAACTTTGAATCTATGCAAAGGATGTCATTCAGAGGTGGTGTAAAAGCTATGACTGAGATGTCAAAACTTGCAGTTAAGATGAGAATGGATATTGGTGATATGTTAGGTATGGCTGATAAGTTTTATGAACCTGAAGCTGCCATTGAAGCTGCTGCTCAGATGCAATTACTAGGTGGTGATATTGCCAATGCTTTTGGTGATCCTATACAAATGATGTATGAAGCCAGAAATGCACCTGAAGAATTTATGAAAAGGGTTGGTGGTGCAACTGAAGGGATGGTTAAGTTTAACGAAGAAAGTGGTCAATTCGATATGGTTGCCGAAAACAGGCAGAAGTTGATGGGTATGGCAGATGCTTTAGGTATAAACAAAGATAAACTTATCGACACAGCATTCCAAATGAGTAAAATGCAAAAAATCAAAATGGATGTTGGTGGTAATTTATTCGAAGAGGAAACTATGGATAAAATTGCTTCACTAGCAAAATTTGATAAGACTTCCGGTCAATGGTCAGTTGATGTAGGTGGTGAGATGAAATCTTTGGAGGAATTAAAAAATACACCTGATTTATTAGAAAGGGCATTAGCTTCACCTACGACCGAAAAAGACGCTATAATGGAAACTGCTAAAGCGTCTATGACTACTAATCAATTGTTGGAACAGTTAGTTGCAAAAACAGAGATAGATATAGTTAATCAAACAAAAGTTTATGAGGCTTTTGAGGCAAATTTAAAACCCTTACTTGCTACCACAATGGATTTTAATAAAACTGTTGTAGATGGAGTTGCAAAAGGTATTGAGATTTCACCTATAGGTGAAATGGTTGCACCTATAGTTGATGGTGCAACAACCGCATTAGATCTTTTTACTGGTAGTTTAGGTGGAGCACAACAGGTAATTGATGATTTTGTAAATTTAGATTTATCTACAGAAATAGATACAGACACACTTACAAGATTTTTACAAAAAGTTATTACTACGGGTGATGAGTTTAACGACGCTACAATTAGACCTACAATGAATTCAGGTGGAAAAGTTTCTAGTTTTGACCCTGGCGATGAGTTTTTAGTTGGTAAAAGCGGTGGACCATTATCAGGGTATTTGGCAGAAATGAATGAAAAACTCAATAGAACAATTAAAACACCAACCGTACCTTTAGTTAACTCAAATCAAAAATTAGATGTTAGTGGGACAATTAATTTCGGTAATATCAACATTTCTATGGATGGTAATACTGAAAATATTTCTTTTACAGAACAAGATAAAAAAGAAATGATGAAAACCATAAAAACTCAAATTATTGCTGGTGTTAATGGTATGATTGGTGCTAATAAAGTATCTGGAAAAGATTCATTAATGATGGGTTAAAAAAATATTTTAATTTTTATTTATATATAACCTTTACTTTCTTAAAATACTTGACATAACTTGTATATATAAAACTAGTAATAATAGAAATAAAAAATCACAAGTCAAGAATAAATAACTATAATATATTACTAGTATTATAATATATAATATTAATTATCCCGGGAAATTTCTTGTATGATATTTATAATAAAAAGAAATTTTTATGCCTGTAGGGATTTTAAATAAAACATTATACATCAATGGTGTACCTGTCACAACTGAAGAATTCAGAGATGGATTGTTGGGCAGAAATCTACCACCACCAATACCAAACGAAATACAAGAAGGTAACTTTCAGTCATTTTATCAAGATATTGGTAAATTATTCAGTCTACCAAATCCATTAGTACCCGAAGCAGTTCAAATAGATGAAGACGCACTTCAGGATGAAGGTGAGGATAGAAGACTAATAAATTTAAGTCAAAATAAGTATCAAGATTCTGATAGTGTTATTGAGTACTCAACAATTGATTTAATCATCAATCCGAATTCAGTGGTTAATGGTAACTACACAATCCAAAACTTTGGTTTAATCGAAGGTTCTGGTGGTATAGGTATACAGAATCCATTTACATCTATTGATGCTCCCAGAACGACTGATTTCGACTCTAAACTAGCTAATATAGCTTCAGAAAGGTTAGAGTTCGCATTAAATGAAAAAGTAACACAGGCAATTATCAATGAAACGGCTGATAGAGTTAATTTAGATCCATTAAGTTTATTACAAGGGAATGAATTAATCCAACGTAATTATGATATTACAACACCTGCAAATATTATTGGTAAAGGTGTTGAGTTGATTGGTAAAATAACAGGTACTCAATTACCTGTAAGTACAATACCAAAGGGTGCAATTGGTTGGCAAGAATATAATCAAGCCAGAGCCAATAGTGGAAAACTTGCAAATAGTATAAGAAATGTTTTAACTAAATTAGGTGTAACCACTGAATTAAATTTAACAACTGAAAAGAGAATGGATGAGTTGTTAAAGAGAACTGGTGGTGGTCAGAAAAATGCTTTATTCAGTGCAATACAATTAAACAAATATGTACCAAACTATAGTAGCCCTAGATTATTTGGTATATTAGGTGATAGAGCACCGAATAGTAGATATTATATTGGTAGTGAAAACTCTACTAATAGAGGTTATGGTGTTACAAGACAATTTAAAGCTGAAGACTTTTTAGAAGATGAAGGTGCTGGTTCAGTTAGACCAACTGAAAACTTTACATGGGGTACACAAAATGAAAGTTTTGCAGAACAAACAATATTGGCTAAAACAAAATATTTGGCTGATGAATTTTCTGAGACTGATGTATTCATTGATCAAACAAAAAAATTCTTTAAAGATAAATTAACTGATAAGGTTGTAAGTAGAGGTAATGCAATCACCGATAATAGTGGTGAATTTGCAAGGGTATGGTTAAAATCATCGGATGGTACTCAAAGAGAGCAATTAGAAAAAGGATATTCATATCAAAACGCAATTAGAAAAAGTGGATTGTTTGTAAAAGATAGTGAAAAACCAGGATTTTCAGTTGATTCAGGTAAATCATCGTTAAGTGTTTTACAAAGTAATGGTATGGTTAAACATTACCCTTATTTAGAAGAATCATTCACAACATATAAAAAATATATGTTATCACTCGAAAATTTAGCTTGGTCAGATAACTTAGCTGATTTACCAGTACAAGAGATTGGACCTGGTGACTTAGTGAATGGTAGGAAAGGAAGAATTATGTGGTTTGCACCATATGATTTATCTTTTGATGAGACAACAACAGCTAATTGGACAGACACCCAATTTTTAGGAAGAGGTGAACCACTATATACTTACAATAATACATCTAGAAGTGGAACATTTAAGTTTAAAATTTTGGTGGATCACCCTAGAATAGTTAATGAATATAGAGGAAGACAAAATAATGATATTGAAAAATTCTTTGCTGGTATAACATCACCATCAGAATTTTTATCTGTAATACAAAGAAACACTAAACTAGATGGTGGTACTAAAAAAGAATTAGAGAAAAAATTAAATAGTATTGTTAGACAATCTAAGGCTAGTTTAAATAGTAAAACAGAAAAATTTAGTGTATATTTTAAAGATGGTTCTAGTGATTTTGATAGTAGTTATAATCCTGATGGTTTAAACGATTCATATAATGATTTTACTAATAATAGTGGTAATATTTATGACATTATTAATAATAAAGATTATAAAATAAATATCGATTTAGTTGGGCATCAATCCAAAAACGGAAATGACGCTAGTGTAGGTGCAGCCCAAAAGGAACTATATAATTTATCTTTATCTAAAGAAAGGTCGGATAAAATAAAAACTGAGATTGAATCTAAAATTAAAGGTGAGAAAGGTAAAATAAATTCCATAGATAAAGGTACTACCGCAGCTGCGGCTAGTGTAGGGGCAAATCCTAATAGTGATATTGTGGTAAAAGATAGGAGAGTAGATGTTACAATAACTTACTACCCAAAATCAGATGATTCAGAAACACCAGATAAACAAGAACAATTAAGGGAGTTATTACAACAAGATTTAGATATTGTTAGTGAATTATTTATTAATGAAACAACATATTTTGATATTATTGCCGAAGATTATCCGAATTATTTTGATAGTATCAGTAGTAAATTAACTTACTTTCACCCTGGTTTCCACTCAAATACACCAGAAGGGTTAAATACAAGATTAAACTTCCTCCAACAATGTATGAGGCAGGGGTCTAGTGTTTATAATAGTGGTGATAATATAAAACCAGATAATTTATCTTTTGGTAGACCACCTGTGTTAATTTTAAGAATTGGTGATTTTATACATACAAAAATAATAGCTAAATCATTATCTATAAATTATACGAATGGTAGTAATATTCAGTGGGATTTAAACCCTGAAGGTATCGGTGTACAACCAATGATGGCTGAAGTTAGTATGTCTATTGAAATCATTGGTGGACAATCATTACAAGGTCCGATAAATAGATTACAAAACGCAATGTCATATAATTTCTATGCAAATACTGAAATGTATGATCATAGAGCCGATAGTATTAGATTAAATGGTGAAGGTGGTGAAATTGTTGATGGTATTAAATTAAGTGAAATAAGAGGTGAAGAATTCAGTGAATCACTTACTAAAGAACTTAAAACTGAATTACCTATCGATCAAGAGGCAACTAGATTAAAAGTTGAGGCTAATGAAGAACAGGCTAGAAAAGATAGGGGGTTAATAGATATAAATGGAAGTAATGACTCTATCACTATTGTAACACTTAAAGACACCACACCAACACCACCATATGAATTAATAGATGGTAGTGGTGAAAATAAATTGAGTGTCAAAATTAAAAATCTTAATAGTGGTTCAGAAATTATTAATGAGGAAGTAGAAGTAGAGGAGTATAATGTAGAATTATCAAAACTAGACAAAGAAAGGTATGAAAAGTCTAGTGAAATTGATTCTTTATGGGAGGAAATTTTTGATATTGAAATAAAAATAACAGAGGAGATAAGTGGTACTAATAATAAAACAAAAATCAAAAAACTAGAAAAAGAAAAATCTAAAAAAGAAGAAAGAATGGAACAATTAATATCACAAAATATAATTAAAGTTAAAGTTGAAGCTTCATTTACTAAAGACAATAATGTACGTAAACTAAAAGAGTTTAATTTTAAATATGATATAACAATTGGTTGGGAATTACAATAAAAAGACTACATAAATGGCAAAAGAATATTATAATAGGTATAGTAAATTTAATATTGATGGTAAATATAAAATGTTACCATTTATAAAAATTGAACCAAAAAGTAGTGACAAAACCATTGTATGGAAATTACAGAGGGATAGAATGGATAAACTGAGTCAAGAATATTATGGCAATCCTTATCATGGGTGGTTGATAATGTTATCTAACCCTAAGTATGGTGGGTTAGAAGATAATATTCCTGATGGTGAAATTATAAGAATTCCATACCCTTTTAAAGATAGTTTACAACAATATATAAGAGAAGTAGAAAGGTATAATACAATATATGGCATCGAATGAAGCAAAAGTAGAAGATAATGGTTTTCTTAAATTAGTTGACCCTAATCCGCCTGGAAGGGAAGTTATACCAGTAGAAGATTTATTTATTTATGTGAAGTTAACTGCTAGATCTAAAGAAAGATGTGGTACAAATGGTGATGAAACTGAAGTTAATTTTATTGCGACTAAATTAGATTCTAACGCCAATGATGGTACTTCTTATGCAACCACAGATTATACAGAGATAGGTGGGTTATCGATTGATCAGAATAAAGAAGGTACACTAGAAGGTTTTGGTATTAAAAGTATAGATATAACTTATAATGCTAGTTTAGTACCACAAGTTAATATAACATTTATTGATTTAAGGGGGGGTTCATTATTTGATGTTATCGATAGTGATAATAGAGAATCACCTTATAGTGTATTTTTTAAATTACCATATCCGATATTCGAATTAACCGTTAAAGGGTATTATGGTCAACCTGTAACGTATTGTTTACATATGTTAGATTGGAAATCACAATTTAATGGTAGTGATGGTAATTTTGAAATTAGTGCTAAATTTGTGGGTTTTCAGAGTGCTTTTTTAACGGACATAAAATTACAACATGTTTTAGGTGTGATTGATGGAACTAATGAGGGTTTAGAAAGGTTAAGTGGTACAACCATTACAAATTTTGAAGGGGAAAAGGTAACCACACCAAAACTCAGTGATTTCTTAAATAACATTTCTAAAGTAGATATTGATATTGCATCATTACAAACTAATAGTAAAGGTTTTGATGAGTTAAAAAAACTGAATTCCATAAAAAGTGTGTTAGGTAGTCTAAGGAGTTATGTGGGTACACCCATAACAATGGAAACTAAAAATGTTAATGATGAAAAAGACTTTAAAAAAGATAGAGAAGTATTAAACACAAGTATTTTTAGTAGTCCTAATTTTACTATTGGTAGGAATATTCTTTCTATACGTGATATTATAATTATTAAATCTGCAGATAAAGATTATTTTAATACTTTTGTTAGAGAAGGTAATAGATTATATAGTAACTATAAAAAATATGTTTTAGATAATAATCTAAAAGATTATCAGTTAAATAATTATATATTAAAAATTGATGAAAATAATGAGGTTGATGTTAACCCCATACTAGAATGTGGTGACGAACCTTGCACATTTAATTCTTTTACAGAAAACTTCTATAATAGTGGGAGTACAATATATCAAGCAGTTACTGAAACTAGAGAAGAGTCAATTATAAAAACTGACTTTAGACCTGAAAACATTACACCTAATAAACCTGAAGATTTTCTAAAACTATACGAATCTAAACGTGGATTTACAGGAAATACTAATGTGGTGATTTATGATTTTTCATTAATGAGAGATGAAATTGCTAAATTAGAGAGAAAGGTAAAAAAAGAAATAGATAGTAAAAAAGAAGAACTTATAGAAGAAATTAATAAAGAAATAAGTAAACAATTAAATTTTAACCCTAAAATTAGAGATGTTTTTAGTATTATCATTAATAATGTTCAGGCAATGATTCAAGCCATATCTGATATAAGTGATATAAGTCAAGAGACTAAGAAAAAAAGGTATGATCAATTGGTGGTTACTTCTAGGTATATAACAGATAGCAGTCCAAAGTCTGAAATTTTATGCCCATGGCCTGAAGTTGTAAAAGATAATGGGGATGATAGTAAACCAACACAAGTTTGGTTAGGTAGTGTTAATAGTATAGATAAATCATTATTCCCTGAAATAAAATTTGTTGAAGATGTTATTAAAGGTTATACACAAACTTCTAAAGAATTAAAAGAAAATAGAAAATTAGTAGCTCAGGTAAAACAAAATAATGTAATAGATAATTGGTTACCATTTAATATTTTAGATTATAGTGATAACCCTTATGCGGAATTTAGTGGTAATTTCCCTTGGAAAGATACAACTAATGATATACCTAATAGTTTTTATGAAACTACTATTACAAGGGCTTTAACTTTATATTCTTTTACTAATGTTAATGATGTTAAATTTACTAATAGTTATTCTTATTTAGAAGGTGCTATTGCAGTGAGTAATATTAAAAATAAAGATTATCCACAAGTTATAAGTGAGAATTTCAATAGTCAGCAAGCAATAGATTATTGTTTAAGTAATTCAGGTACATCTTCTAATAATAAAATTATAGAAGAAAATGGTGATAACTATGTATTGAAAATTAATGAAATAAATGGTTTTGATGTTTCTGGAGAGGTAACAGACAATAACAATGAAAATCTTTATCTAATAGTTGGACCTAAATTAAACCCTTTAACTAACAATAGAAATGATTTAGATACTAAAGTTAAGACTACCTATAAAGATATACTTTCTTCAGATAAACCTTCTTCATTACAACCTAAAAACAAAGATATTAGTAATGGTATTTTTTATTTAAATGCTAATTATGTATATAATCATAATATTTCTTATTTAGTTTGGAGTAAAGATGTACAAACAAATATTATTGGTAATGTTGAGTATGATAATTCGTATAGTTTAAAGTTTAATTCTATAGATGATTTAGGTGGTACTGATAATATTAGTGTATTAAGAGATAAAAATAGTAAAATAATTTCACTTAAAAAAAGCCAATTATGGTCTGGTAATACAAATGAAAAGGTTAGGGCGTTTTTAATGTTAAATACATTACCATTTAAAAGGTTTGAAGAAATTTTGGATAAATTTGTGGTTAACGTTAAAAATGAGCAAAAGGTATCTAAAGTTTTAAAATTACCTAAAGTTTATGTTGCTTGGGTTGGATCCATATTATGGAGATTAAATGAATCTACTGATCCAGTAAAAAACGTTGGTGAAATTGATATTAAGTCTAAAGATGAGTATATAACTAAATTAGGTGGTGTATGGAAAGATACTAACTTTTCAGAGACAATTAAAATAAAAGACAAAATACCTAAAAAAACTCAAGAACATTTAATTGAATTCTTTAATGATTGGTGTAGAGATAATTGGGAAAGTTTTTATTCTGCAGTTAGTGCGTATAAGAATGAAAATGAAGACTTATCAAACAATAAAAGAGATGAAAAGGGTGTTAGATTATTAAATAACATTAGTAATACCACATTAATGGGTGTACCTACACCTAATGCATTTGAAGAAAGAGATTTTGAAATTAAAATACCTAAAGATACTTTAACTAGTTATTTAAATAACTTTAAAAGTGGTTTTGATAAACTTTTAGAAGAAAAAGAGAAAGAGGAAACTAGTGGTAGTAGTGGTAATGGTGTAGAAAATGATAGTCAATTAAATACTATTAATGATGATAAAATAAAATTAGCTGTTTACAATTATTTTAAAGGTTTATATGATAAGTGGATATCGGGAACTGATGATGGTAAAATTTATAACTCTTGTGTTGGTGAAAAAAGTGATTTAATTGAATATTTTAAGTTTATAGATAGGTCATGGAGTGATATTGGGGATAAGGCAACGATTAATTTAAATAGTGTTGTTTCATTAGCAACTGATACATCTTATGAATTAAATTTATATATTTCTAAAATATTAAGAGATAGTAATTTCTTATTTCAGATATTCCCTTCATATATTGACTTTAAAACAGATAAGGGTGTAAAAGATATGTTTAAACCTTTTACTACTTTAGAAGAAAATAATACTGGTCCAGCCTATGTTTGTATATATGCTGGTGGGCAATCTAAAAGTTTAGCTATAAATGATAATAGAGGGTTAAAAGATGATGGGTTATATTTTAATAAGGGAGAAGTGACTAAAGAATTTACTAAAAGTGAAGATAAAATTAATCAAGATTCTTTAGTTGCCTTTAGAGTTGCTTTTGGTAGTGAAAACCAATCGTTCTTTAATAATGTATCATTAAACCAAACAGAACACAAACCTACTGCAGAATACTACAGACAACTATCTGAGATGGTAGATAAAAGAGGTGGTACTCAAAGGGTACAGAAGGGTAATGATTTATATGATTTATTTTCTGTAAGATCTTATAAATGTTCAGTTGATGGTATTGGTAATATGAATATACAACCTCTTTCATACTTTCAGTTAGATAACGTACCTTTCTATAGAGGGGCTTATTTAATAACTAGTGTTGAACATAGTATTACACCTAACCATATGACTACTTCATTTAGTGGTTTAAGACAATCTAGGTTTAGTACACCTGTAGAAGAAAATACATCAACATTTTTAAATATTAATTTTGAAGAGGTTGACGAAATTGCAATTAAGTCACAAGCACAAAATTTCGTTAACGCTCAATCTGATGTTAATAATAACTTTCAAATACTTAACCCTACAGGTGGATTTGATGTTACAACTAGATTAAGTCAAACTAATTTAAATCAGTTATTGACAGATATTGGTGGTTCAAATATCAGTACTCAATTCTTATCTAACTCATTAATTAAATGGTTACCTAAATTTGGTTTGGAAACTAATTCTGAAGTATGTAACTTCTTAGCACAATGTGCTTTTGAATCTGGTAAATTTAATTATAGTGTTGAAATATGGAATAAACCAAAACCTAATAGTGATGGTGTTGCGACAAATGGTGATGGTGCGCAACTTAATTATGAAAATAATAGTAAATTAGGTAATACCGAAAAAGGAGATGGGCTAAGATTCAAAGGAAGAGGGTTTATACAAGTTACTGGTAGGTCTAAATATAAGAATCTACAAAATGATACTACATCTGATGGATTAACAGGAAATGCTGGAGATTTATTTAGTAATATTACAACACAATATAATACTAAAGATGGTTATTTAGAAATAGATAAATTATTTAACAAGGGTGAAGAAAAGGGTATTGAGAGATCGGTTGTTGCCTCTTTAATATGGTGGAAAAATAGTGGTATTGGTGCATTAAATAAAGGTACGGTTGCTGAAGCCCAATTAGTTAGTAAAAAAGTAAATCCTGGTCAAGGGGATGAAACCATTAATAAGAGAACAAAAATTTTAGAAAAAATAGTTGAAACTTTTAATTTAAAAACCGACTACATTGGTGGAACTGAGAGCACTGCACAGTAACTTTCTTTTGTAACAAATTTATACTATATTTGTGACATGTATATTGGGAATATTATAACTTCTTCTAAAATCGAAGACGACAATTTTAAGATTTGTAGAAAATTAGAAACTATAGATGATAGTTTACCTACACTTATTGTGGGGTGGGAAAAGACTAAAGAAATCTACGGAGACAAAGTTTCTATTCTACATAAGAAGATTGATGATAAAACCCAATGGACATTTTCAACCAAAGAAAGAAAGGTTGATTACGACAAAGACATAGAATCATATATGTCTAATTGTTATTCCAACATAGGAAAAGATATCAACTATATTTATGTAGATGTTATACATGACTCAAAAAAGAAAATCAAAAAAATTATAAGGAAAATCTATTCACTTAAAAACCCAAAGGTATACAATCACCTCAACAGAATGATATACATTTATGGTGATAATATTGTGTTCGGTGTAGATACGGAAATGTTGAGTTATATTGGTATTGATTACAAAAAAGTATTAGATAAACTGAGTAAAATTTCTAATTGTCTTTTCATAGATGAAAAGATATTTAATATATATAAGAGTATCATAAATAAAATAAATGGTAAGGTTAGATTAATACCTTATATATACGAGTTAGAAAATAAAAATGAATAGAAGTATTATACTAGCGTCTTTTGTTTTTCCAGAAAGATTAGAGACGTTTTTAGCTTATTTACAAAAGAGATTTAAGTTAGACAGAGAAAGAATATTCATCTATGATAATATAGATGACCCAATCACTAAAATAGTTACTTATAAAGTATTTTTAAAAGATGGTAAGAAAATTGATTTAAAATCTATTTTCCCTAGAACTATTATAATCCATAAAAAGGGTGAGTGTTTATATACGATTAACGCACTTAATAAATTAATTGAGGTTGATAATGGTTTGGAGAGTGGTAATATTGAACATAAAAATTACGAATTAGATTGGGAGAAATATCAGAATAAACTTGTTTTAACCTCATCAGAAGGTTTGGTTATTAATGAAATAAAGAGAGATTTTTCCGAAGAATAACATATTTATAAGTATAACACTAATAAAAACAAATGTTATGAATATAGAAGATAAGAAAAACAACAAAGAATTAGAAAACAATATTGATGAGTTTTTGGGTAATGAAAAACCAAAAAAAGAATGTGTTGGTGACGAGTGTGTAATCAATGATGGTAAAGAGATTGTTGAGAGAGTAAATAAGGTTTATAAGACCAATGATGGAAGAGAACTATTAATCTAATGGGAGATAAAAAAATTTTAAACGAGGAAGTAAAAAGATTTAATACAATCTTAGAATACTCTTTCTTTGTCGATGAGATGGAGAAAGAAGGTGATAATCCAGAAGGTAACACTGAAGATTTGTTATTAGATGTTACTGAACAGGAAGAAGAAGTGACTGATGTTGTTGAACCAACAGAAGAACCTGTAGAAGAACCTGTAGAAGAACCAACAGAAGAAGGTGGTGATGATATGGATTTAGGTGAAGATCCGTTTGGTGGTGAATTACCAGTGGAAGATGAATTTGCTGATGAGCCAGCTATGGAAGAAGAACCAATGAGTGATGAAGGAGAGGTTGAAGTTGATGTAACTGATATTGTTGACAAAACTGAAGAAGCAAAACAAGAGGCTTCACAAGCATCATCTAAAATTGATGACTTATTAGGTAAGTTTTCAGAATTGGAACAAAAACTTACGGGTATGGATGCAATCATCAACAAAATGGATGAGTTGGAAAAAGAGGTTATTGAAAGAAACCCAAACCCAACTGAAAAGTTAAGTATGAGATCTATGGATTCATTTCCATATAGTGTAAAATTAACTGACTTTTGGGCAGACAGAGAAGGTTATGATGCAACTGGTGAAGAAGAAGAAAAAGAATATACTTTAACACAACAAGATATCGATGATGAATATAATGAATCAGATATAAAAGGAAGTTTTAATCCGAAAACAGAAAGATAAATAATACATAATATTGACACCTAAACGGGCATTGATTATAATATATCATTGTCCGTTTTTTGTTTTATGTTTGTTTGACTTTTACTAAAAACGTGATTATTATTAAGTAATTAAATTATTTTATAAACTAAAAAAAAAGAGTTAAATGGCGAAAAATGAAATTAATCCGTTAGACGCAATTCTATCTCAGTATGAGAAGAATAGTGAGAAGGGTGGTGGTAACAAACCAAAGATTTCTAATGAAGAAAGATTAAAAAAGTATTTTACTGAAAAGTTAAGGCAAGGTCAAAAAACTGCAGAAAAGACTTTTAGGATTTTACCATCTACAGACCCTACAAAGTCTCCTTTTGTTGAGACTTATTATCATGAAATGAATGTTAATGGTAAGTATGAAAAAATTCACTGCACAAAATTGAATGATGGTGAACCTTGTAAAATCTGTGAAGCAAGAGAAGCTTTATATGAAGATGGTAGTAAAAAAGCGAAAGCAATGGCTTCATCATATACTGCAAGAAAGTATTATGTTGTTAAGGGAATTGACAGAGATAACGAAGATCATGGAGTTAAATTCTGGAGATTTAAGCACAAATACACTGGCGATGGTGTGATGGATAAATTAATTCCTATTCTAAAGAAGAGAGGTAATATTATGGATCCTAGAGAAGGGAGAGATATTACTATCATCACAAACAGAAATGATAAGGGTTGGAGTGTTGTAACAAGTATTATGGCAGAAGATTCTTCCGTATTAACAGACCCTAAGTCTACAGAGGCAAAAGATTGGATGGCAAATGAAGAGACATGGAGAGATGTATATTCTGTTAAACCTGTTGAGTTTGTTAATATCGTTGCAGAACAAAAGACACCAGTTTGGGATTCTGAATTAAAGAAGTTTGTTGCTGAAGAAGACAAAGAAGAAAAAGAAACTGCATCATTAGAGGAAGAAATCAATATGATGGAAGGTTTAACTGAAGAAGATGAAAACAAATTAGAAGTGGAAGCAGTAGCATTGGATTCTGAGGATGATGATGAATTACCTTTCTAAAAAAAAATTAAAGAGATATGGCAAAGAAACCATTAAAGAAAAAAACTACTGATTTTTCGTCTATAAGGAAAAAGTTCTCTTCCAGTGATAAGTATAAAGAACAAAAATACTTTGATCTGGGAGAAGCCTTCCAGAAGGCGACTGGTATACCAGGTCCTGCTATGGGACAAATCAATATGTTTTTAGGACATTCAGATACGGGTAAAACCACTGCTATGATACAGGCGGCGGTAGATGCTCAGAAAAAAGGTATATTACCTGTTTTTATCATTACAGAACAGAAATGGAGTTTCGAACATGCTAAGACAATGGGGTTACAAGCAGAGTATGTTGAAGAAGTAAATGAAGATACAGGTGAGGTAGAAGCTTATTGGGATGGGTTCTTATTATACAAATTAGGTTTTGATTATATAGAACAAGCATTCGAATATGTAACTGAAGTATTAAATGCGCAGAAGAATGGTGAGATTCCACACGATATAGTTTTCCTTTGGGATTCTATTGGGACAATTCCTTGTGAAATGTCCTTCAACGGAAAAGGAGGAAACCAACACACTGCTAGGATTATTTCAGAAAAATGGGGTATGGGTATGGCACAAAGGATTACATCTTCTAGAAAAGAAAGTAGCCCTTACACCAATACGATGATATTTGTTAACCAACCTTGGGTTGAGTTACCAGATAATCCCTTCTCACAACCTAGAATACAACCAAAAGGAGGACAATCTATTTACTTATCTTGTTCTTTAGTATTCTTATTTGGGAATCAAAAAAGTTCTGGGGTATCTAAACTATCAGCAACCAACAAAGGTAGAAAGGTAAACTTTGCTATCAGAACAAAAGTTGGTATCCACAAAAATCATATGAATGGTTTAGGGTACGCTGATTGTAAGTTACTAGCAACGACACATGGATTTATCGAGGATGAGAAAAAGTCAATAGATAACTACAAAGCCGAATATAAAGATTATTGGGCGAATGTTTTTGAAACCACTGCAGAATCTGTAGATTTTGGTATCGAAGAAGAAGGAGTTATTGAATCGGCTGTTGATTATTCTGATAATTAATATTTCTATTGTTTAACCATTTAATTTATGGGAAGTGGGAAGACCTCTAAAAAATAAGAAAAAATATAAACACACATTATTGGTTGATGGTGATGCGCTAATTAAAACAGCGTATCATGGAGCATCTAACCTTTATTATAATGGGGAACATATTGGGGGTCTTTTCCAGTTCTTTTCACTTTTAAGAAAGGTTATTACAGAAAACAGGTTTGATAGAGTTTTTATCTTTTGGGATGGGCAATTCAGTGGTAGGTTGAGATATGATATCTATCCAGAATATAAACAGAACAGAGATAAGGACTTCTATAACCAATCTGAACCTAAAGAACCAGAGTTATTTATTCAAAAAGAAAGAGTTAAGTTATATGCTGAAGAACTATTCCTTAGACAATATGAGGATGAAGTTTGTGAGGCAGATGATTGTATTGCTTATTATTGTAATCAGATTAGAGAAGATGAGAAAATAGTAGTCCTAACCAACGACAGGGATATGTGCCAGTTGATTGATGATAGGGTTGCGTTATATGTTATTAACAAAAGAAAGATAGTCTCTAAGAACAACTATAATGACCATTTTACACACCATCAAGAAAACTCTGCACTTATAAAGATTATTACTGGTGATGCTAGTGATAACATTAAAGGAGTGAAGGGTGTTAAAGAAAAAACTCTTTTAAAGTATTTCCCTGAGTTAGTAGAAAAAAAATTGACATTGAATGAAATTTTCAATAAGATTGAATCAATACAAAATGAGAGAAAAACTAGATTAAAAACATTGGATAATATATTAAATGGTGTAACAGATGGTTCACAAAAAGAAAAATTATTTGAAATTAACGAAAAAATTATTAATCTTAAAAACCCAATTATTACAGAAGAGTGTAAAGAGAATCTAGATACTATTATTGATTCACCAGTAGACCCAGAAGACAGAAATACAAAAAATGTATTAAAAATGATGTTAGAAGATGGTTTTGTTATGGCGATACCTGGTGGTAGAGATGGGTATATAGAGTATTTGAGACCTTTTCTGAGTATTATTAAAAAAGAAAAAAAGTATTTTAATCAAACAAATTAAATTAAAATTATGAGTAAGAAAAATTATGAAAACCTTCCGTTTGAGTTTTATTTGAGAATTAACGGAAATGAGAGACCAATTGTAGGAAGAAACTTTAACGTTAGAGGTTATAATCCTAAATCATTACGATCTATGGATATTAAGTATTGTGTTGATGAGGTTGTTGGTATGATTCAAGATCAATTTAGATCAAAGTCTGAAGATTATTTATATAGGTATTACAACCCATATTCTACACAAAATCCTGAAGATATTGAAGTTAAGGATTTATTTGAGGAAGAAGATTTATTTTCTTTTGAGATTAAGGTTCACGGTAATTTAGTTGCACAGAAACAATTTAGCGGAAATTGGTACCCACCAAAGGTTAGATATGATGTGGATATTAGAAAATTAATTCCGGGAATTATCTCTAAGATACAAAAAACGTTAAGTAGTAAAAATTTAACAACGGAGTACGCAGGAATCGCGCTTTAATACATATTTATTAATACAAAAAGATTTTCAATTTATGTCAAAAAAAGAAAGTAAGAATTTAGGGTTTTTAGGATATAGTTTTCAGGTAAAGTTGGCTAGACAAGTTATGGAGGATAGTAAGTTTTCTGAATCTATTATAGAGATTCTTGATCCACAATACTTCGACAATGAATATCTAAGGTTATTAATTGCTAGTGTTAAAGATTATCACGAAAAGTATGAAACAATCCCAACATACGATACCTTACAACAAGTTGTAAATAAGGATATTAAGAGGGAAATTGCTAGAGAATCTGCTGTAGCGATGATTAAAGAAATACAAGGTAGTGATGATAAAGATTGTATTCACATACAAGACACCGCTGTTCAGTTTTGTAAACAACAAGAGTTAAAGAAAGCCACACAAAAAATTCAAAAGATATTAGAATCTGGTGATTTTGATAGGTATGATGAGTGTGAAGAAATAATGAAAGAAGCTCTTTCTGTTGGTTCTGAGTCTGATGGAGGTATAGATGTGTTTCACGCTATTGAGGATGTGTTATCTGACGATTTCAGAAAACCAATCCCAACAGGATTAGTAGGTTTAGATAATCTAATGGATGGTGGATTATCGAAAGGAGAATTAGGGGTTATTCTTGCCCCGTTCGGTGTGGGAAAAACCACATTGATAACAAGAATGGCGAATACCGCTTATAATTTAGGTTATAATGTAGTACAAATATTTTTTGAGGATAACCCAAAAGTCATCCAAAGAAAACATTTTACATGTTGGACTGAAATACCTTTAAACGATTTAACAGAAAAGAAAGATGATGTTAAAAGGGTAATCGAAGGTTTTAAGGAAAGAAAAGGTAATTTAATCCTTAAAAAGATGCCTAGTGATGGTACAACAATCCCTAACATTAAACAATATCTAAGAAAATTGATATCAACTGGTATGAAACCAGATGTAATATTTTTAGATTATATTGATTGTGTTGAGAGTACAAAACAATTTAAAGATGAGTATTCTGGTGAAGGTCCAATTATGAGGCAATTTGAGACTATGATTGCAGAATTAAATATCGCAGGATGGACAGCAGTACAAGGTAATAGAAGTTCCATTGGAGCAAATGTCGTAGAAGCAGATATGATTGGTGGTTCTATTAAGAAAGGACAAATAGGTCACTTTATTATGTCAGTTGCTAAGACATTGGAACAAAAAGAGGAAGGTAGGGCAACATTAGCGATACTTAAATCTAGATTCGGTAAAGATGGGATTATATTTGAAGATATTGTTTTTGATAACGGATCTCTGAAAATTGACACTGAAGAGACTAGTGATGTTTCATTCTTACAATTCGAGAAAGGTGAAGACAAAAGACGATCAGATATGGTTGTTAAGGCTATGGAGAAAAGAGATGAAAGGATCAAAAAGAAAAAACAATAAAATTAGTTAGAATTTTAAAAAATATTATGATGTCAAAAATTAATGTAGTTAAAAGAAATGGTGAGAAAGAGGTTGTTAATTATGAAAAAATTAACAGAGTCTTAGAATGGGCTGTTGAAGGGATTAACGGAGTTAGTTCTTCTGATGTGGCTATGAATGCTCACCTACAATTATTTGATGGTATCACTACAACCCAAATACATAAAGTATTAATTCAATCAGCTTCAGATATGATAACTGAGGATACACCTAATTATCAGTTTGTGGCTAGTAAATTACTGAATTATCTTTTAAGAAAAGAAATCTTCAACACGTATAGAAGTTTTCCTAGATTAAAAGACTTTATTAAACTTAATGTAGATAGAGGGGTGTATGATGCCGATATCCTTAATCATTATACGGAATATGATTTCGATAAGATTGAAGGTTTTATTAAACACGATAGAGACGAAGAATTAACATATGGAGGACTTCAACAATTAGTCGATAAATATCTAATCAAAGATAGAAAAACTGATGTTGTGTATGAAACTCCACAATTTATGTATATGTTAATTGCAATGACTTTATTCGCTAAAGGTGGAGACACTAAAGATAGATTAAGAAAGATTAAAACTTTCTACGATTTAATCTCAACACATAAAATATCACTACCAACACCAATTGTTGCTGGAGTTAGAACACCAACCAGACAATACTCATCTTGTGTATTGATTGATGTTGCAGATGATTTGGATTCGATATTTAATTCTAACACTGCGGTAGGTAAATATATCTCTAAAAGAGCAGGTATTGGATTAAACTTCCGTTTAAGGGGTATTGGTTCTAAGATTAGAGGTGGTGAAGCAGTTCATACTGGTATCATTCCTTTCTTAAAGATGTTTGAAGGTACGGTTAAATCTTGTTCACAAGGTGGTATTAGAGGTGGTGCAGCTACGGCTTACTATCCTTTCTGGCACTTAGAGATTGAGGATATTATTGTGTTGAAAAACAACAGAGGGAATGACTTAAATAGAGTTAGAAGAATGGATCACGCAATCCAATTCAGTAGGTTGTTTTATAAGAGATTTGTTGAGAACAAAGTGATTTCATTATTCTCACCATCAGATGTACCGGGATTATATGAAGCCTTTGGACATAATGATGAGTTTGATGCGTTATATGAGAAGTTTGAGAATGACTCAACAATCCCTAGAAGAGAGATAAGTGCTAGAGAATTAATGGATTTATTGATACAAGAAAGAGTTGAGACAGGAAGAATCTACATTATGAATATAGATAACGCCAACGATCACTCAGCATTTACAGATAAAATCAATATGTCAAATTTATGTACTGAGATTAACCTACCAACAACACCAATATCACATATTGATGATGGTGATGATACAGATGCTGAAATTGCGCTTTGTGTATTGGCAGCAATAAATTTAGGGACAATTAAAAACTTAGATGAATTAGAGGTTGTATGTGAGTATATTGTAAGGTCATTAGATAGTGTTATTAGTTATCAAGAATATCCTATGGCAGCTGCTAGAAAGATGTTAAAGAGAAGAAGTATCGGTGTTGGGGTAACTAACTTCGCATATTGGATGGTTAAGAATGGTTTATCATATGATGATCCATCTTCATTAGTGAAAATTGATGAGTTATTTGAGAATATTCAATACTACTTAATCAAAGCTTCTGTTGAATTAGCAAAAGAAGAAGGACCTTGTGAATGGTTTGATAGAACAAAATATGCGAAAGGGTTATTACCAATCGATCACTACAACAAAAATGTAGATAAGATTGTGGATAGAGAGTTATCTAAAGATTGGGATAAATTGAGAAGAGATGTTTTAGAGTTTGGAATGAGAAACTCAACACTTACAGCTCAGATGCCTTGTGAGAGTTCATCAGTTGTTTCATCATCAACAAATGGTATTGAAGCACCTAGAACTCTAATAACAACAAAAAAATCTAAGAGTGGGGCACCATTACCAGTGGTTGTACCAGAAGTGGTAAAATATAAAAACAAATATCAATTCGCTTGGACATTCAATAATGACTCTATGAATAACATTGTATCAGTTATACAAAAGTATTTCGATCAAGGTATTTCAGTGAATCATTATTACGATCCTAGAAAATACGAAGGTAATAACTTACCAATATCCGTAGTGGCTAAAGATATCCTAAACTTCTATAAGTTTGGTGGGAAACAAATCTACTACGCTAACTCAAAAGATTACAAATCAGATAAGTTAGAAGATATGGTTAGTGGTGGTAAAGAAGATCCTGTTATGGTTGAAGCCATTGATGATTGTGAATCTGGGGCGTGTGCAATTTGATTTTAAGGAATATAGTGTTTATTATTAAATAAAAACAAAAAAATGAGTGAAACGATAGAAAAATTATTAGAAGAAAAAAGAAGTTTAGTAAACCTAAATCCAGATGTAGATTTCACTAAGGAACCTGTGTTCTTTGGTGAAAGTCTTAATCTAGAGAGGTATGATAAGTTTAGGTATCCTGTTTATTTTGAATTCTTCAAAAAACAACTTAATTCTTATTGGTTGCCTGAAGAAGTAGATTTATCAAAAGATAGATTGGATTATAAAGAGATGACTGATAATGAAAAATTTATCTTCACATCTAATTTAAAATACCAAATCTTATTAGACAGTGTACAGAGTAGGGGTATTCCTCATTTAACAGAAGACTTATCTAATCCAGAGATTGAGGCGTTTTGTTCAGCTTGGGCTATGTTTGAAACTATTCATTCATATTCATACACATTCATTATTAAGAACGTATATGCAAACCCTAGTGAAGTATTTGATAACATCTTAAATGATGAACAAATTGTAAAAAGAACAGTCTCAGTAACAAAGTATTATGATGATATGATTAATTCTTTGGGTGAAAGTGTTGAAGATAGAAAAAAGAAATTATATTTAACATTAGTGTCTATTAACATTTTGGAAGGTATTAGATTCTATGTATCATTTGCTTGTTCTTACGCATTTGCTCAGAATGGTAAAATGGAAGGAAACTCAAAAATTATTTCATTAATTAATAAAGATGAGAATCTACATTTAGGTTTTACTCAAAAATTATTAAATGATTTAAGAAATAGGGAAGACGAAGGGTTTCAAGACGTTGTAAAAGAATGCGAACCAATGGTTATTGAGATGTTTAGAAATGCGGCTGAAGAAGAAATGGAATGGGCTGAATATCTATTCAAAGATGGTTCGATGTTGGGGTTAAACGCTGAGATATTAAAAAGATATATGAAGTATTTAACTAACCAAAGAATGAAAGTATTAGGTCTAGAACCAATATTTGAAAAAATCAAAAACCCAATCAATTGGATTAACGCTTGGACATCTTCAAAGGGAACACAAAATGCGCCACAGCAAACGCAAATTGATTCATACAACATTGGTTCTGTTAAATCAGACTTAAATGACAGCGCATTTGATGACTTTGATTTTTAACCAAAATATAACAAATACAATAATACCTCCCGTAGATGATAAAGATTTACGGGAGTTTTTGTCTTTCCACAATTTTCAAAACCCTATTGAGATAGAGATTACACCAAAGCCATTATGTAAAATAAATGATTGTCATAATAATGTAATTAAATATATCTCTAAGTATGGTGGTGAAAGAGTTATAGGTTATTATATATTAAAAGAAGTGGGTAAAAGTAATTTTGTTGGGGTTACCCATTCTGTTGTCAAAAAAGGTGAAAAATACATAGACATAACACCAACCACACATAGTGAATGTAGTAATGTTTTTATCCCTACTAATGATACTGAACTAAGTGTTAGTAGATTTGAATATCATGATAATCATCTAAGTTATGAATATTATTAATTATTAAACCAAAACAAAGATGATAAAGTGCAGGCAGTGTCTGCACTTTTTTTATGTTTAATAAAATCTATTTTATAATATTTATATACAAATGGCAGAAGGAAGGACTATAAATATATATGGGTTAGTTAGTATTGATGATGTTGATAACATCAGATATATTGGTGTAACCACAAAGAAACTTAATTATAGGTTAAGTAAGCATATATATGAGTCTAAGACTAACCCATATAAGAATAAAAGAACAACGTGGATTTCATCTAAAAACTATGGTATAAAATCTGTTATTATTGATGTGGTACCACAAGACGAATGGAAGTTTTGGGAATGCTTTTATATTAGTTTGTTTAGAAATTGGGGTTTTGAGTTGGTAAATAGTAATAATGGTGGTGGAGGTATCATCAAACATTCTGAAGAATTTAGTAAATGGTTATCTAATAGAAATAAAGGTAATACCAATATGTTAGGTAAAAAACATACTGAAGAAAGTAAAAAAAAGATGTCTGAAAAGAAAAAAGGGTGTATTGGGTATAATAAGGGTAAGAAATTTAGTGAAGAGTGGAGAAGAAAGTTGAGTGAGGCTAAAAAAGGTAAACCTAGTCATAGGAAAGGTAAAAAACATAGTGAAGAAACATTAAAAAAACTTAGGAAGAAAGTTTTACAAATAGATAAAAAAGGTAATTTAATAAAAGAGTGGGAATCTCTAACTATGGCTGGTGAATATTTTAATATAAATGTTAGTAATATCTCTCAGGTTTGTACTGGAAAGAAAAAAACTGCGGGTGGTTATAAATGGGAATATAAAACTTAAACGATATGGGTTCGATAAACATAAATTTTCCCTTTAAGGATAGTGATAAAGGGTATTACTTAGATATGACTGAAACATCTAGAGATGCGGTTAGATCTGATTTATTACATCTTTTATTAACAAATAAAGGAGAAAGACTTTATTTGCCAGATTTTGGTAGTGATTTAAAGAAATATATTTTTGAACCAAATGATAAAATCACACATGATGAAATTAAAGATAATTTAAATCAAAATATTAAATCGTATTTACCAAACTTACAAATTAATGAAATAAAGTTTGAGAATATGGATATTGAGGAGTCTATAAAAGTAATTTTATCATTTACAATAACAGAAGGTGTATTTAATAGTCAAGATACGGTAGAAATAACATTCTAGTAAAATCTAGCCGTTGCATATAATCCATAACATTTTCTTTTGTGGTAATAATGTGAATCTTGAATTAAAAGAAATTTTTCATCATCGAGGTATACTGCCTCTTTATACCCTTTATTATATTCTTCTTTAATGAATACACCTACTTCAAAATGGGTGTTAGACTTATTTAGAAGATTTTCATTATGGGGTTTAGAATCTATCCAACTTTCTAATATGGATGTTGATAACCCATCATAAGTTTGTCCACTATAATATTTTTCGATATGGTTATTATTATATATTTCTAATGTACCACCAAAACCAAAACGCCAGTGGCAATTTTCTCTAACAGTTTTTGCGTGAAATAGGTTTCCTTCATTATTAACGTCTTTTTCTGCTATATATTTTGAATGTTGGTAAGACCCGTTTATAGAGTCTTCGAACCATTCACAGGTGTTTAAACCATTTTTAACCCTATATTCATTATATTTTTTAAAAACTAGTTGTTGTAAAAAATCGATATCATATTCAGTTAATTTTACTTGTCCTAATGAATCTATATAAAATGGGTGTAAAGTATCTGATGGTTCCGTACAATATACGTTAGTTAATGTGAAGATTAAAATTATTGTTGTGATTAGTTTTTTCATAGATTTATTGACTTTGTTGTTTATAATTACAATATATTGATATTATTTAAAAAAAACAAATTTTTATTATAATGATATTTATTATTATAAAGTAATAATATGGCAAGAAAAATAGATTATAACGCTAGAAATTTCGCTGAAGTAAGAAGTGAATTAGTTGGTTTTGTTAAACAATATTATCCAGATGTCTATTCTGATTTTAATGACGCATCTGTGGGGATGATGTTATTAGAGTTAAACGCTGCGGTAGGTGATATGTTATCATACCATACTGATAGGACATTTAATGAAACTCAAATCAGTTATATGCAAGAAAGGTCATCCTTATTGGAACTTGCAAGAACATTTGGGTTAA
>Ga0208767_1000523_pt1 | contig 31800 bp, 20 predicted proteins | sample VirMetDEL_Mar_21_FD_184514 | JGI IMG/M metagenome (GOLD analysis project Ga0208767, IMG submission 184514) | Aqueous microbial communities from the Delaware River and Bay under freshwater to marine salinity gradient to study organic matter... | ecosystem: Environmental > Aquatic > Marine >... | reverse complement strand
AGCAACTATGAATAACAAACCAAGAATACTAATAGTGGGACCCGTCTGTAATATATCAGGTTATAGCGAACATGCACGAACATTACTTGATTCTTTTATTGAGATGCAAGATACGTTCGATGTGTATGTTCAGGATACCCAGTGGGCTGCTGCAACTCACAGTTTAAAGTACTACAATAAATACAAACATCTAATAAGTAAAACAAACGGACTGTTTCAAAGCAGAGTTGACCAACAGGGAAGGGTCAATATCGCAGGATTATTTGACTGCACATATCAAGTTAGACCACCAAATGAATTCCAACAAATGTCGGAGAATGATATAGGTGTAACAGCAGCACTGGAAACTACTTTTGCCCCATCAGAATGGGTCTCTAAATGCAATATGATGAAGCATATCCTTGTTGTATCAGAGCACGCTAAAAAGAACCTTAAAAAAACAAAAGATCAAAACGGTGTGGGCATCTCTACTCCAATAACTGTAATTCCATTTGGGTATGATTCCTCTGTGGAAAAGGTAGACGTTTATAAGAATATGAACATTACCACAGACTTTAATTTTCTTACAGTTCTTCAACTCGCCCCAAGAAAAAACTTTCAAAACATGTTGAAGTGGTTTGTTGAGGAATTTAAAAATGAAGAAAATGTTGGACTAATAATTAAAGCTCACCAACAGAACAATAGTACGCTGGATTTTCATGCCAGTAAGATGGTTTTAACCTCTCTGTTAGACAGGTTTAGTCCCGATCGAAAATGCAAGGTATATTTTGTCCATGGAAATCTGTCAGAAGAACAAATGGTTTCATTGTATGACCCAAAATATATTGACTGCTATGTAACAACAACACATGGCGAAGGTTTTGGCATTCCAATTTTTAATGCTGCATGTAATAACATTCCAGTAATTGCGACAAATTGGTCTGGTCACTTAGATTTTTTGAGAGCACCCTCTACCTCAAGAACAGGCAAGGTAAAACTACAAAGCCACTTCTTAAAAGTTAACTACAAACTAGACAAGGTGCAGAAACAACACATAATGCCAGGACTTATTACAGAGGAATGTGAGTGGGCTTATCCAGATGAGGACTCTTTCAAGAAGAGCATGAGGCTAATTAGCGGTAATAAATCATCATTCTTAGAAGATGCTCATTCATTATCTACATACCTACTGGACAAATATGACACTGAAAAAATTAAACAAAAATATAAAGATTTTCATGAACAAATCATGGGTAAAGTAAATACGAAAACTTATGGCAACGCAACGGAATTAGACACGTTATGACAAAACAAATCTTTTTTATATCAGATTTTTTCAGTGAGCAAATAATTGGCGGAGCGGAACTTAACGATGATGTGCTGATAGGTAAACTATCAAAAAGAGGCTATGAGATTATTAAGATTGGTAGCAATAAAATAACATTAGAGTTTCTAAGAGAAAATAGCAGTTCTTTTTTTATTGTTTCTAATTTTGTTGGACTAGAGCTAGAGTGTAGAAATTTCATGTCCGATAATATTGAGTACATGATTTATGAGCACGACCACAAATTCCTAGACACAAGAGATCCATCTGTGTTTTGTGAGAATGACACAACAATCAATGAGGTAGTGATACCAACTGATAATGTAATCAACTCAAGATTTTATGCAAAAGCGAAATCAGTAGTATGCCTTAGTAATATTTGCAAAGATGTTATGGAAAGGACCCTTAATATTGACAATGTCTTCAGTATCGGTACTAGTTTGTGGTCCGATACTCGCTTAGATATGATACAGAGATTGAGTGAAACAAAAAAAACAAAAGGAACCATGATTGTCCAATCCAACAATCCCACCAAGAACACGGCTGCTGGTGTTGCATATTGTCAGTCTAAGGGGATAGATTTTGAACTTGTTGGAGGGCTACAACCAGACGACTTCTTGAGAACCATGGCAACATATAGAACCTTGGTTTTTATTCCAAAAGTTTTAGAAACATTTTGCCGTCTAATTGTCGAGGCAAAGATGATGAATTGTCAGGTCAATACAGTCTCTTCCCTAATTGGAGCCGCAAGCGAGGAACATATATCTCTAAATGGTACAGAACTTATTGAAGAAACACGTCAAAGAATCAAAAAAGCAATCGATCTATTTGCTGAAATTATCGAAAGACCTGTAAGAGAAAAACGGAAGAAGATAGCTTTCATAGGAAAGTTTAGAAAACTTTATGACGAAGAGGGTAAAGCTCTTTCTTTAGAAAAGCAGGGATATGAAGTTCTAAGATTTGACGAAGATACTTTTGGGGCATCTCAAGATTTAAATAATCAAGATATTTTGATTAGGTCAAATCCTGATTTTGTATTTTATGCAAAGCTAAGAATCCCCAATCAAGACCGTTTTATGAGTAACCTGAAAAGAAACTGCATTAAAACAGTTTGTTGGGTTCCTGATTTATACTTTGGCACCCCACGAGAAAAAGAAGCAAAACAAAGATTCCCAATGTTCCAGGCAGATTATGTTTTCTCCCCTGATGGTGGAAATCAGCATCTGTTTTTAGAAAGTGGAATTAACCACTACCCACTGAAAGACGGCATATTTCTAGACAACTGTCTAACGGAAGAAGAAGTAAAAGGTTCGGAAAAGAGTGTAGATATTTTGTTTGTAGGTAGTTTAGATATGAACTACCATGGACAGAATCGATATAAGCTTCTTCATTTTCTACAAAAAACTTATGGAGACAAATTTCTATGGGTAGGTAGAAATAACTCGGATGAGTATCGAGAGCACAGACTGACAGAATTAATTAAGTCAGCGAAGGTAGTTATTGGTGATTGTGTAGAATCAAAAAATGTTTGGTCAAACCGATTATACGAGACAATCGGTCGTGGCGGTCTGATTATTCACCCTTATGTCGAGGGTATTGAAGAACATTATAAGAACGGTCAACATTTTGTAACATTTGAACGAAACAATTTTAATGACCTTAAGCAAAAGATTGATTATTTCCTGGATAACCCAAAAGATAGAGAGGAAATAATCTTAAACGGAACTAAGCATACTAGGGAAAATCACACATTAGATAATCGTGCTTCGTACATTATAGAAATAATTGACAGGTAACATAAATGAGAATAGGTTCTATAGTTTTATCTACAAATCAAGGACTAGGAGTTCTTGCGAAGTCTTTTTATGATAGCGGACTTATACAAGAAGTTCTAATAAAGGAGCATGGAACCCTAAAGAATCATCCTGAGTGGTTTGATAATGCACCATTTATAGGAAACCCAGCGGACGCTTTTATTCAAACCTTGCACCCAAGTGTTGATGAAAGGATTGTAATTACCAACTTTTTATCAAAAATTGATGTACTGTTGGTGTTTGAGATACCATTTTACTTCTCACTCCATTCAGGTGATGGTAAAATTTTTGGATATGATATTTTAAAAGATGCCAAAAGAATGGGTGTTAAGACAGTATTGATGCCAATGTATGAATGTACTCCGTATCCCATGGAAGCAGATTTATATCTTTGTCCTTCTAAATTAGATTATGAAGTTTACAAGAAGATGTACCCTGAAGCAAACATAAGACAAGTAACAATCCCAGTTGATGTTTCATGGAAGCAAAGAACTCAGGCTAACACTTTTGTTTATAATGCCGGCAACGGAGGAACAAATGACAGAAACGGGACAAGTGAAGTTATAGAATCCTTGCAACATATAGAGTCGCCGATACAGATGATTATCCGCTCTCAAAAGCCATTGGATATTAGTGTAAATGATGATAGAGTAGATGTCCGCATTGGAACAGTTGAGTACGAGGAACTATTCTCAGAGGGAGATGTTTTCCTGTTTCCAGAGAAATTCAATGGATTGTCACTTCCTCTACAGGAAGCGTATGCTAGCGGCATGTTGGTCATGACGACAGATAGATTCCCCAATACTCAGTGGCTGCCGAACGAACCTCTTATACCAGTATCAGGTTATGTTGAAGATAGGATTGTGAACGTTCCTTTCCATAGAGCAACCATTGATCCTGTTAGTATAGCTAAAACTATAGATTTATGGTACAAAAAAGATATAACAAAATATTCAAATCAAGGTAAGATGTGGGGAGAGGAACATTCGTGGAAAAACATGTTACCTAAGTATTTGAAAGTTATTAAAGAAGGTTTATCAAAATGAAGATTAGTTTTATATTACCAAAAGATGAGTTTTCTCATAAGATTGCGGATGAATTCCAGAGGTTTGGTATAGAGGTAGTAAAAAACGACTGTACGGAAGATTGTGATTTTTTAATCGGACTGTCTCATTCATTATCTCATGCGATTAAGCATTATCATCACTTGTATCCTAGTATACCAATGATTAATTATAATTGGGATATGTATGAGTGGATTTGGAAAGAACCACGAGGCTACAACTGGCCTGAGTATGGAGAATTGTTAAACCGTTCTATTGAAAATTGGTGTCCCTCTGAGGAGGTCCGCCTCCGAGCAGAGGAGTTTTTTGGTTGCGGTCACAACCACAAGGTAATAAAAAGTTATGCTAGGTTTTTTGAACATCATGACATAAGAAATGGTGGATATGTTTATAATCCACTTAGAGCATATACAAGCGATAGAAATTATGGGTGGGCTAAGCGAGCCTGTAACGAATTGGGCATTCCACTTGTTGAATCTCTGCATAGATTATCAGAACAAGACTTTCAGAGAACTATTGCTCATGCTACTCTTCTAACGTGCGAATATTATGAAGCTTCGACTGGTGGTTTAACTCTTCTAGAGGGATTTAAACTAGGAAAGCCTGTCCTGGTGAGTGATTCAAAATATATGGGCGCTGGTGATTACTTTGGAGACCAGGCACATTATTTTAAATACAATAATTTTAATGACTATAAAGAAAAGATTGAACAACTCTTTAACAATCCTCCAGAGCCAGATTATGATAAGATAGAAGATTTGTGTTCAAACTATACACTTACTGCAATGACAGATAAAATGTATGAAAGAATAAAAATCTTGAAGGAAAAAAGCCAACGATGAAAAGTAACATGCAAGACTTTCAAACAATCGCAGATTGTGACTTTGGTGAAAACATAAAAATTATCTCTCCATATAACCTTTATGGTTGTAAGGTTGGGGATAACTGCTTTATCGGACCCTTTGTGGAAATACAAAAAAATGCCTCTATAGGGAAAAATACAAGAATAAGCAGTCATAGTTTTGTTTGTGAGGGTGTTCATATCGGTGACGATTGTTTTATAGCTCACGGAGTTATGTTTACTAACGATAAGTTCAATCGTGATAAGTTTGAATTAGCACAAACAATTGTGGGAAATAATGTAAAAATAGGCTCTAACTCAACCATACTTCCTGTTAAGATTGGCGATAATGTGGTTGTTGGTGCGGGCTCTGTAGTAACAAAAGATATTCCAGCCGGTTCGGTTGTTGCAGGAAATCCTGCCAAAATAATTAAAAGGAGATATTTGAAATGACATCAACAAGGAGTATTCGAGGTGAAAACGTCTGCGTTATTGGTGGGGCAGGTTTTCTGGGCTCTCATCTTGTAGACCATTTGATAGAGGACAGAGGGTGTAAAGTTTTAGTTTTAGATAACTTGATTACAGGTCTAAAGAAGCACCTTCATCACAAATCTGAGTTTATGTGGTTTGATATTCGTGATGACGAAAATGAACTAGCAAAGATTTTTCTAGATAACAAAATAAAGTATGTCTTTAACTATGCAGCAGAGCCTTATATCCCTGAGTGTTTCGAAAGACCAATGCACTTTTTTGATATCAATGCAACAGCAGTTTTAAAGGTTCTCAACGCTTGTCAAAAAGCTAACATTGAAGGTTTGCTGCAAGTTTCATCTGCTGAAATCTATGGAGATATGAAAGGCAAGATTAAAGAAACAGATCCTGTAACACCTCACTCAACTTATGGTGTATCAAAATTAGCAGCAGATGGGCTTGTGCAGGTTCGATGGAGAGAAGCAGGAGTCCCAGCTATCGCAATGCGTCAATTTAATTGTGTAGGCGAAAGAGAAACTCACGAATATGTAATCCCAGAGATAATTGAACAACTGGATAAGAGTCATAATGTAAACTTGGGGAATAACTCATTTAGAGATTTTCAGTATGCAGGTGATGCGGTTCGTATGGCTGTGGAACTGCTAGAGTTTGGAGAATTCGGTGAGGTGTACAACATGGGGAGTGAAGATGGTATCCAAATTTATGACCTAGCTCACCTCATTGGTAAGTTAATGGGTCACGATAAAGTTAATATCATCACTGAGCAGTCACGAGTAAGACCATGGGAAATTTGGCACCTACAGTCAGATAATACTAAACTCTACAGTGTAATCGAGTCACGACCAGAAGTAGACCTTGAGGAATCCCTAAGGAGAACTATTGACTACTTCAAGAAAAACGATAATCATTGGGATTGGTAGGTATAAAAAATGGGAATAGAACAGTCCGCTAAATATTATGATGATATTTTTGCTACATCAGTTGCATATAATGACCCGAATCTACCTCCTCCAGGAAATATCTGGGAGACCATTGTTCACACAGCAATGGCAAACTTGAGCGATACTATATACGATTTTGGCTGCGGACCTGGACAAGTATGTCAGACACTGTATCGTGATGGGTTCGATGGGATATATAAAGGAGTTGATTTTTCTACTGTAGCAATCGAGAAAGCGCAACAGAGAAATTCAAACATATCTAATGCTTCTTTTTATGTTAATGATATTACTGCAATGGATGTTGGAGAATTCATAAGTACAAAACCTCAGAACACTACAGTGATATCTACAGAGTTTTTAGAACATGTTCATAAGGACATTGAGTTTATTGCTGCAATCCCTGAAGGCGTAAACCTGGTTTTCACAGTACCAATCTTTGACGACCCTGGACACGTTCGTTGGTTCCTATCAGAAGAACAAATATCAGTTAGATATGGTGAATATATTGACAATCTGAATATCACGTTCATACCACACGAGAGAACCTTTCTCTTCACAGGGGTAAGATCAAGCAGATGAGAAATCTATACGACGATAAGGACTTTTGGGTAACGAGAGTTGCAGAAGCAAAAGCAGTACGAAATCCATTTTGGTCAATATTTCGCTCTGGAGAGTCTGATTGGAAGAGAATAATCAACGGAAGAGTTTCTATCATAAATAAAGAAACAACAGAAGAAGAAACAATCTTGGATGCTGGTTGTGCTTTTGGGTGGTTATCTCAATTTATTGAAAACAAATATACTGGGGTTGACCAAACACCAGCACTTGTTGAATACGGAAGAGAATTATATCCAGGAATTGAGCTTGTGGAGGCAAGACTGCAAGAGCTACCCTTTGAGGATGATAGTTTTGATTGGATAGTGTGCTCGTGTGTCAAATACGGCATTGTCGAAGCAGAAGAGAATGGACTAATGGAAAAGGGGCGTTGGGATACTATAGAAAAAGAATTCCTCCGTGTTGCTAAGGGTGCTATAATTTGGCCTAGCTATAGCAATGATTATGAAATCATTAAACGATAAGAGTCTTTAAATGCAGAAATTTGAAATCTTAGAGCAGAAATACGCAGAACATTTAGGGGTAGAGTCAACAGTTGCTGTCAATACAGGTACAGCAGCTTTACATGTTGCCCTAGAGGCTTTAAAACTCCCAGAAGGAAGTAAGGTAATAGTTCCAGAATTTACTATGTATGCCTCTGGATTGGCTGTGCATTACGCTCGTCTTACGCCAGTATTTGTGGATTGTGATGACAGGCTCCTGATCGATCTGGACAAAGTTGAGGAAGCTATAGACGAAGACACAAAAGTGCTTATGGTTACTCATGTTTATGGTCGTGTTGTAGATATGAGCCGAGTAATGAAGATAGCTGAGAAATATAACCTAAGAGTTATCGAAGATGCCTGCGAGGCTCAGGGTGCCTATTGGGACGGCAAAGCTGTCGGCTCTTTTGATATTGGGTGCTTTTCTTTATATAGGAATAAAATAATTTGTGCAGAAGAAGGCGGTATCGTAGCTTCAAACGATACTGAACTTCTAAAGGTGGTAAGAGATATGAAGAGTATGTCCTTTGGGGAGGAACATAACTATTACCACAAACAGATAGGATTCAACTATCGCATGACAAACTCTCAAGCATCTCTAGCGATTGATAGTCTTTTCAACTATCAGAGTAATCACAACAAGAGAAGAGTAAATGAAGAAATATACAACACTCTCTTACCTGGCGATGTAAAAATGTCAGATAGAGACGCAGTTTGGGTGTATGATTTTATCTCACCATTAAAAGATAAGATAGTATCAACTTTGAACTCATGTGGGTTTGCTGCCCGTCATAGTTTTAAGCCCATGTCTATGATGCCTTTGTTTAAGAAAGACATTGATTATAAAAAGCTTTTATCTTTTGAAAAATCACAAAATGTAGGATATCTACCAGTAGACCCTTATCTTGAAGAAAAAGACATACTAGAGATATGCTCTATAACTAACAAAATTCTAAAGGAGAAATAAAATGAAGTTTTCAAACCAAGCCGTCGGCGCACTTTTGATGACACTACAGAAGTGCCTAGCAGAACAAACAGACATCACAGAACTTCTATCAGAGTGGAACATGGAAGTACAGAACGATGAAATCGTTGTAACCAACCCACCTTCAGTCAAGACAGCAACTGAATAATGCCTCTGTACGTCTACGATTGCTTAGACTGTAAAGAACAAGTAAGCATACGGCACGCATACAACGCCAAAGAGGTGGAGTGTACCAACTGTAAATCACAGAACATACAGAAAAACCTTTCCAACGTTTTACAAGTAACAAAAAAATGCTATAATACCAAAGAGAAAACAGGAAGTCAAGTAGAAAAAGCAATCCAAGAAGGCAAACAAGAGTTGGAAACTTATAAAAAACAAAAAAAGAATCGGATTTATAAGAAAAAATGATTACCACAACGCTTTTAACAATCGCTTTAATATCCTCAATGGTTGTTAATATTGTTTTTGTTTGGTATACCCGCAATCTCTTAAGTTATTTGGAAATGACGAACGAAGAGACAAGAACCGTCTTGGAATCTATTGCTGAGTATGAAGCTCATTTAACTGATGTATATGGGCGAGAACTTTTCTACGGCGACTCCACATTGGAGAAGCTTTTGATGCACACCAGTAATCTTGCTGACGAAGTCCAAGAATATCTCAAAGCCAATGAGGACCTTGCTAGAACAGAAACAGAGACTGAAAATGCCTAGGAAAAAGAAAAAGAACAATTACTACTTTACAGAAGTAACAGAGCAGGCAATTGTAGAATACTGTAACACAGATAGTTTATCACAGAGAACCAAACTCTATGTGGAACATATCCAACCTGCCTTTGATGAACTCGTAGATAAGATTGTTTATACTTATAAGTTTACGTCCCTTGAAAATATTGAATACCACAAGGACGACTGTAAGATCTGGCTTACAACTATTCTAGGGAAGTTTGACCCCTCCAAGAACAAGAAAGCCTTCTCTTACTTTTCAGTTGTAACAAAGAACTGGTTTACACATAAGGCTAAGAAGCAAACAAAGAAGAACCGCCGTGAAGTCAATTATGACGAAATGGTTAGAGAAGTAGAAGCAGTATCAGGCACTGAGGGCGACCTGATGACTGATATCGAGGAAAAGGAATTTTGGCTTTCGCTTCTCAGTGAAATCAATAGTTGGCAAAACCTCACTCTCAAGCCCAACGAAGAGAAGGTTCTCAATGCCGTCATCACTTTGATGGAAAACATAGAACAAATAGAAATCTTTAACAAGAAAGCAGTCTATTTGTATATGCGAGAGATTACAGGTCTCAACACAAAGCAAATAGTGAGTGCCCTCAACAAAATGCGGGAAAGATACCGAACCTTTAAAAAGAAGTGGAATGAAGGAGAAATTTCTTAACATTCTATTTATTGTATGAAGAAAGATCTCAACTCACTAATAGAGCAAGCTCTAGAAAATATCAATAGGGACAGACAAGAGACAGAAATGCTCCTAGACAATTTAAAGGAGTACATGAGCGTCTCTAAAGACCGTTATTCAGATTCTGGTCCCACTGCTGCCAAGTTTGTAGAAACACTACAAAGAAGCAACGAACAACTAGTCAAGCTAGCTACTCTGGTTTACAAGAAAGACCAAGCCTCCAATCAAACAGGACTTACTGATGATGATAAGAATCAGTTGTTTGATATTCTAAAGGAGGAGTAGAATGTCAATATACAGTAATAAAAAAATATCAGATGATGAAAAGCAGTATCTTCTACAGAGAAAAAATCAAATAGGCGTTGATGTAGGTCAAAGACAATGGGGTCTAGACAGATCAACACCTATGGGTGCTCTAAAACAAATGATTAGAGATTTCTATTCGCCTGATACTGCTACTTCAAAAGAGAATCCATATGCTGTTGTCCTGAGTACAGAAGTTGTTAACCCAACGAATTATGATGTGGCCGAGAAAGGCGAAAAAGGCGGAACGTCAAATTATACTTTGGCAAGGGTACAAGTCATAAGCGATGACCGTCACTTTTGGATTCCTGAGCCAAAACTTGGAGACCCTAATGACCCTTATTTACAGTTATACCCTTATGCACGCTATGATAAGGGAGAGATTCCAGTAGGCTCAACAGTGTCCCTCTCATTTGATAACCAAAAGAGACAGTTTTCAAGCAACTCAGATATTGCCTCAATAACTTCAATTGTAGACCTTGCCCCAAGTTTGGGCGGAGGGAACTATAGAAAAAGAACTAGTTTGTGCAAACCTGAAGACCCAGATAAGCTTGGTTATTTGCGTGGACAAAACCTTCTCAATGATTCTCGATTTAATGTTGCCCTAGATGAAGTAGCTTCAGATTTAAGGGTTAGTAAAGCAGATTTAGTTAGAATATTTGAGTTTGAATCGCAAATTGACCCCAAAGCATTCAACCCTAAGACTAAAGCCCAGTTTCCTACAGGGCTTATACAGTTCACTACCAATGGACTTGGGTGTAAATACAATAAAGCAAGAGGCACTTTTACGGGTGGAGCATATGATATTACAAAGTTAAAAACACCAAAAGGCGAAAGATACATTCCAAACAGTTTTAAAAGACGTGGACAAATTCTTAATCCATTAGATATAAAGAAATTAGAGGGTTGGCAGCAAGTTTATTTGGCAAGAGACTACTTTGTAAAAAATGGTATTAAAAATTTCAACCGCACGCCAACTATCGGAGAATTGTATCTACTGGTTCTATTCCCCAGAGCCCTTAATAAATCAGATGATTATAGGTTAGGACTCCAGAATAGCGACTCAGCCAGGGCTCATAGAATTTTTGCCGAACAGAATCCTGTCTTTGGTGGCGCACAAAGAGGATATGTAACAAGAGCAGATGTTGTTGCATACATAACAAACTATCCATTTCAATTTGTTAATAGAGATAGTCAAATTGGTTGCAGGACCTAACCATGACAACAACAGAATCAGACATTGAAAAACTTCGAGAAGAAGGTGCAAATATCACGCTAATTGAAGAACCAGGGTCTAATAGGTATGTTAACACGGACACTGGGGAAATCATAATAACATCCGAACAGGAGGCTGCAAATACCGACTCGATCAGATCGAGCTTATCTTTTATACAATCTGACGACGAAGAAACCCAAGAGGCTCTTGAAAATCTAGTAACGGTAATAGAAGAGACTGAGGACGAACTAAAAGAATCATTAGATATTCTAAACCAAACAGAGCCTGATGATGTTACAAACATTCCGATAAGGCCACCTGGTAATGGACCCGTTGTTGATTCCATTAATCCAGGACTAATGGCGGAAAGTAAAGAAAATATTGTTCAAAACTTTGCAGAAAGAGTAGCAGCAGAATTTTCTGGCTTCTTTAACTCTAAAATTCTAGAGCCAAACCCAATATATTATGCTACTGATGCAGAAGACATAATCCAAGGGAAACATAATACAGTAATAATCCAAGGTCGTGACAGACCAAGAGGCCCTGATTCTGGAACAGGTGCCGAACCAAGAACAGGTACGGGCTGTATCGATATTGTAGCGGGACTTTCAGGACCATTAGCAAGAGAGGTTGATAAAAACGGGGACAAGGTATACACCAATAAAAGTCCTGAACTCGATGCTGCTAGAATATACATTACTCAAAATGCAGAAGACATAGACAGCGAAGAGTATTTTAATCTGGCTGCTGGCAAAGTAGGGTACAGAAAGAATAATTCTGCTATTATGATTAAGGCAGATTCTGTTAGGCTTGTTGGAAACGAGGGCATAAAGCTTGTTACCAGTGGAGATTCCTTTAATGGACTTGGGTATTATATCGGACTAGGAGTTCAGGGCGTAGATATAATTGCTGGAAACAACGATTATGGACTTGAGCCTATGACAAAGGCTGACAGTTTAACAAAAGTTTTAGATAATTTAGTGGAACTGTTAGCAGATTCTCAGGCATCTACAGCTTATTTATATGAACTTCTAGTAACGATTATGGTATGTTTCGTAGACGTATCAGGCAATTCCTATAAAAAACTTGTAACCTTGTTACAAAGATTACCAATCGAGGTAAAAAACCTGAAAGAACAAGAAAAGAACTTTGTTAAGCACAAAATAAACTATAGTCAAAAAAATCCATGGGGTGCTTGGAGATTTGATAGTAGATTTAATAATGTAAACTAACTAATTTATGCAACTAACTGAACGACAAAAAAACATTATCAATCCTTATGCCCAATCCTTGGACTCAGAAAGTCGCCGAGGTGTGGGATATCAGTATGATTTAGAAGATAATAAGTATATTTTAGATGCCATCCATGAGCAGTATCTTTATTTTTATAGTTTCCCTTTAGTAGGTACTCAGTTAATAGATAGTGAACTGACAATATCCGAAAGAGATTATCTTGCTTACTTTGCCCTCTATCCTCAGAACGGAAAGCTTGTAAATGGACAACCAGAGGCGGTTAGCGCACAGGAGTCAAAAGTTGTTTTACAGGTAATCGTTGAGAGTTTACAAGAGAGCAACGCTGCTGAGAAATACACATCTAATACGACAGAATTGACATACCTTCCAGAATTTCGATCTGATAATTCAGCGGCTGGAGAAACAAAGCAAAACATAGCAAACTTAATAGCTATAGCGCCAGACTACTCGAAAGAATATCGAAACAATTTAAGAAGGTCCCTTGGTCTTCCCGAGGTCCAATACGCCGAGGGTCAAGGATTAGAACAACTAGAACTTGAGCCAGAAATAGCTGTCTATATCAGTTCTGACTCAAATGTTGATTTATACGATTGGACACAGAACGGACTACCAGGAGGAGACGGAGATAAAGTATACTATAACCCTATTGACAGGAATTACTATTACGTAAAGAGAACAGACATAGTAGATAATAGCGGATTCTCCTTTGCAAATTGGCTAAGATCGAGGGTAAAAAAAGAAAGTGTTGAGTCAGCAATCGGGGTCTGGAGAAGACTAGAGGAGTCCGACAAAGAACGATACACCTCATCAGTAGAAAATGCAGTTAGAGAAATACTAAAACTAACAGAAAGAAATTCTGAACAAAACTTTAATCTACTGAAAAGAAACTTCGTACCACCAGATTCTTATAACAATGTTGATAGAAGGGAGAAGTCAGTTGATTGTTTCCCACTTCTAACCCACAAGGGACCTCGCCCAGGTTCTAGGTGGATGTATTGCTTAAAAATTCCGTCTGAACAAATAGCACAACTAAATGAGGTCGTTGATTCAACAGCCCCATCACAAAGAGAAACGGATTTAACTGCCTTAGAAAAAGCCAAAAAGCTTATCAGCAACTCAAATAAATCAACACAGAGTATAACTTTTTCAATCCAAGACATGTTGAGATATTTGCTTAGTGTTAGGCAGACTCTTCGTAAAGTTAGCTTTTCTTTAGACAAGCAAGGAATATCATCAGAGAGTATTAAAGGTGTAAATCTAGAACAAGAAGCCAGTAAGCTAGAAAACTTTTTTGAACTATTTGGTCTTTTTGCAAATCACAACAGGTTCTCTCTAGAAGATACGGATGAGGTTGAAATATTCTTTACATCAAAATTTGAAGTCGATCATATAGTTGTTAATGGATTGTTTTATTCAAGCGGATACGGAACGAACCCATACCTCAATCCAGATAATAATGTGATTGTAAATGCGTTTAGCTTATTCACTCCAACAACTTTTTCAATCTTAAGTAATGCACAGAGAATATACAAGGACGCAAGTGATAATTCACCAATAATTGATGACCCTGTTAGGTTTGTAAAGAAATACATTTATCCAACACCAGAACTAAGCCCATCACAAGTAAAGAGGTTGAATTCTCGGCAATCTTCTAGTTTAATAAACAAAAGGAGAAACACTCTTTTTACGAAGTTGTCAGAGATAAGTTCTGTAAGCCCTCAGGAATATGAAAAACTCTTCTCTGGAAGAAAGCAAAAGTTTAGAATTTCTACAGCGATATCAACAATGGATTGCAACACTGCCCAGGCACAGTTTGCAAAATATGCACTAAAGTTTTATCAAGCAATTACTGGCAAAACTAAGATGACATCCTTGATAAGGGAGACAATACTAATCCTGAAGCAAGAGGTTATTGAGGACGAGATAACGAAAAGAATTCTAACAGATGCGGATTTATATTACAGGAACCCAGATTTAGTTTATGCAGATATTGAAAAATTTGTAAATGAACAAATCTTTTGTTCCTTGGATGTTTTAGGTGACTTTATAGAAGACAATTTTCTAGATCCACTTGGAGACCCCCCAGAGGCAAAATATTTAACCTCTAAGACAATAAACCAGTTTACTCCAACGGTTGAGCTTAAAAAAACCAAGATGGTGTCTTTGAAGGTAAAACAGTCTGATATTTATAGAAAAGCTGTTGAAACAATAATAGAAAACTTCATTAAATCTCTTATTGCTGGTGTGGTAAAAGATATAGTCAACGCTTTATTCGGGTGTGGGCCAAAATCTAAGGTAAAGAACTCTAATTCAGACTTGAGTAATCGTCTGACATCCTTGTCCTTTGGGAGTGCTAATTTACAAGATCTGATTGGTTTTGTGGATTTAGTTCGCATAGCAAAAATGACACCACTCTATAATGTTTCTACTGAGACATCAGAAGATGGACAAACAATTACAACCAAGCGAATACCAACTTTGCAACAATTGACATCATTAATAGATGATGTTTCAAAGATGTGTACCCCTGTAGAACTACAACAGCTACTCGATGGTGATGCTGATTATGATCTAATACAACATATTTTAGAAACCGTCTCAGGACAAAGCTCAATACCAAACTTTAATATAGACCCTCAACAATATAATACAATCGATTTTACGGCAGATAACATTACGGATTTCTTTTATATGCTAGGTGAAAGTCTAGATTTTGGAGAGACTGCTGTCATCAAAAGTTCACCACTTTCAGTCTACTGTTCAAACTTGAACAGTGAAGATGACATAATAAGGAATCTTGGATACAAAGATATAGAAATTGAGGCATTGGCGGAACAATATCAACAATCTGTAAGTGCAAAGTTAGACAAAATTAACTTTTTGTGCGACTTCCTAAGAGGCTTCCAGGGAATGGAACTTAGAATCCAGCAGATGATAAACCTAATACCAGACTTGCAGTGGTACGACGACTTTCTAAGGTTTATTGCCTCTGCGAGTAATTCAATAACAGAATTCTTCACCAAGTCTTTGCTTGACATGTTTGATAAAACAGAGAACAAATTTGTAAGATCTAAGGGTGAATATAATTTATACTCCTCAAAATTAGGAAGCGAGTTATTTTATAAGATTTTTCTATCTCTCAGGGAGCTTTTAATTAACCAGGTATACTCCTACGAAAACAGAATTGGCTATTTAACGCCCTCTAGTTGGAGCCCTGGAAGGGGTAGATTCCGTGTAAGGACAGACCGACAAGGAAGAGTTAGTTTTGAAGGAAACTTTGCATCAAGAAATAATGAACAATTAGATCGAAGTGTATATAATTTTATCTGGGAAGATCTTCGAGCCAGATTTGATGAGTCAGAGGAGTGGCGTAGAAATTCAGACCCAGGAGATATACCACCACCAGGAACAATAGGTAGAATTATAAATACCTACCGTCTTGATGTCCCACAATTTCTAGAAAAACCTCAAAAACAATACGAGTCTTTTGATGCTGCGTACTATTCAATAAGAACCTCACCACCCCCTCTTGAGGAAAAGATAAAAAGATTTTTAACAAGAGAGAGGATGCAGAATCTTGGTGCTACACTAGACGGCGAAAACAATGTTCGCACAAGGGGAGACAGAGAGCTACTTACCCTTATTAGCAAAGAGGTTCGCAAATATCTTTTGTCAATGGAGTTAGAGTCTCCATATGTTGGTTGGACAGGGGCATCGTATTTAACATTTGGCAACCCGTCTATAGACATATCTTTCTTTGAGAGGCCAACAACTGACTCACTAAAAACAGTCTGCACATATACCCCAACAGAGTTTAATTGCAACGAGGTAAGTGATGATATCTATAAACCCGGAACAAAGGGGACTTTTGGACAAATTAACTATCAAATTTTCAAGGGACTAGAGACAAGTGATTATAATATCCGTCTAGACAGAAATAACAATTTTGAGTTTTTAAATGTTGATGGAGCGATGATGCCACCAGTTGGCTCACCCGCCTTTAGAACATATTACAATAGATTGTCTATAGGTAAAGGACCATTTTCAGATAATAATCGCTACCGAAGAACCTCAGAAGCAACATTCTTTCAAAATTATACCAGAAGAATTGACACGCAAATAAATGACGCTGTTATAGCAAAAGACGGGCCACAGAATATGTCCCGATATATCCAGTCAATATCAAGGTTTCCCTTCACCCAGTTGGACGACGAGTGTATAACAGCACAAGACATTTCCAAGGCCTCTGTAGCAGTAGAGACAATTCAAAACCATATGTTCCACTTCTTCTTGAACATTATGCCAATGACTACTGTGTACCCTAATTGGGGCAGTGTTGGTACTGTAAAATTGATATCTGATTACCTGTTCCAGAAAATATCTCAAGAACTTGCTTATGATAATATGCTCGGACCATTCGAGAGTCAAATAGGTATTATACAAAAAGTTTTCCCAAGAATATCCTCTGACGAGGACATGGTTAACAATCCTTTGATTAGTGATACTAATTCCCCAGGGGAAAATTTAAAAAATATTATTGAAGCAATGTATATTAGCATGTTGTCTAATATTGCTAAGAATCAGGTCTTCTCGGAGATTAATAAGTCCATCTTTAATCAAGATACCATGGTAGATTACAAGAGGGTCTTGTTAGAATTGTATAGAACGCTTGCAAATCCTAGAACTGATCTCAGAGAATATGGAATTATAGATGCCAACATGGCTGAACAAACAAAACAAAAAGTTCGAGAGTTTTATACTGAAAATGATATAACAGAGCTTGGTATGCTTGTTAGTCCTTATTTTGTACCTGGCGCTCCACAGATAGCATCTTATATGATTTATCACGACAAGGGAATCAAATTTTCGGAAAGATATAAAGATACCTTCCTTAGATATTTGTCTACTGTTGCAGACTCATATGACGGTCTATTGACCAGTATAAAAGGTCAGTCTGTATTCCAGTTCTCAGAAGCTCTAAGAAATTTCCCAGCATATGTATCGACTTGGGACACAAATACAGCTATTGAATACTTCAGAAATAGAGAGGTCAGGACCAGGCTTAATTCAATAGAGAGTCAATATATCTCTTTCAATGAAACTTTGGAGGGTTATGGTATATTTTCTATGTTTGACCTTCAGGATATAACAATTGCTAACGATGGGATTATTTCTTACCTTGATAGTCTAGCTGATTTATCTGTTGTGGAAGGAGATCCTTTTGACCCCAATGAAAGAATCCGTGGCGATGTAAAAAGATTTGCTAGAGAAGAAATAGATACAATCTTTAGGAATTGGTCCTCGCCAGATAATCAAAGAAGAGAGTTGAATGAAATTGAAGCTCAAAGGGCAGCACTTATTCAAAGTCGTATTGCACAATTGAGGCAGCAACTTATTGTTGCAAATGAGCAGCAAGCAGCGGCTATAAATGAGGAAATAAATTCAGCACAAGCTTCACTGCAAGGTATTGGACTAAAACCATTTAACTTTAACAGAACCATTGAGACCTCAAGACAAAGATTAGAATCTGAACAAATAACTGACCTTGAGAGACGTGCTGAAGAATTGTGGATTATAATATTAGAAAACAATTGGCTGGATATTGAACTTGAGCCTTTGACTCCACAAAGTTATTACGATACAATATCTGAATATTTTCGTCTATGGGCTAGCTACACACAGCAGCGATTTGAGGAAGAGGAGAGAATCTACCGTGAAGAGAATCCAAATCAGGGAGGTTTACCTCCAAGGCTTGATGGGCTAGAGCTTGCTGGAAAGTACATAGCCTACTTAGCAGATGTGTATGAATTTGCCCCAACTCTGTCTCCTCTTATTTTAGAAGAGAAAACATCACTAGAAAACCTACTTATTACAAATGACTAAGCTAACAGGCATCTCGCCAAAAGTACCTCTTATCTATGATCCGACTGATGGACCCTATCAGCTTAATAAGAATTTAAAACAAACAATAAACCAAAATTTGAAAATGCTAGTTCTTACTAGCCCTGGCGAGAGAATTATGATTCCTGAATTTGGAGTTGGTTTGCGAAGGTTTTTATTTGAGCAAGTTGGCGAGGAAACGTTCAGTAATTTAGCGGACAGAATTGTAGAACAAGCAAATCTGTATATACCAATTGTCAATATTGAAAAGATAGACTTTATAACAAGCGATGAAAATTCATCATTAAGTCTTAACGAGGTTCAAGTAAGTATTAAATACAACATATTGCCGTATGATGGCTCAGACCAGTTGTTAATAACTTCACAGCTAACTAATTAAAGCTAGGGTAAAATAATATGGCAAAAAGACCGATTAATTATACGAGCAGAGATTTTGAGTCAATTAAGAATGACTTGCAGAATTATGCTAAACGATATTATCCATCAACCTTTAAGGATTTTAGTGAAGCTTCTTTTGGTGCCTTGATGATGGATTTGGTTGCCTATGTGGGTGACCAGTTGTCTTTTTATGCAGACTTCCAAGCCAATGAGAGTTTCCTTGATACCGCTATAAGATACGATAATGTAACTAGATTGGCAGAAACACTTGGTTATAGAAACCAGGGCGCTGCTAAGTCAAGTGGTCAAGTGACTTTTTATATGCTAGTCCCTGTTTCCACGACATCTAGAACTCCAGATTTAAATTACTTCCCAATTCTACAAAGAGGAACAATTATAACTGGTGATAACGGCGCTTCATACACTCTTATCAATGATGTTGACTTTACTGACCCAAACAATGAGATAACTGTAGCACGAACTGATGCAAACACAGGAAACCCAACTTACTTTGCAGTAAGGGCTTACGGTCAAGTTGTTTCGGGGCAAAGATTCGAAGAGACGATAACAGTAGGAGACTATCAAAGATTTCTTACTTTGGGATTATCAAGATTTAATATTTCTGAAATTATTTCAATTGTAGACTCCCAGGGTAACGAATATTATGAAGTAGAGAACCTGTCACAAGATGTGGTACTTTCTCAAACTAAAAATATTGAATCAGACTCTAGAGAAGCTGTACCATATAATATGAGAGTGACTCCTGTCCCAAGAAGATTTGTTACCGAGTTTTTGCCCGACGGCACAACACAAATTCAATTCGGATACGGCTCAGAAGACAATTTGACAGGAGATGTTATTGCTGATCCAGCAGACGTTGTATTGAATGTTGATAGCAAACCATATGTTACTCAGACCACCTTTGACCCAACTAATCTAATAAAGACAGACAAGTTTGGAGTCGTGCCAACTAATACAACTCTCACTATAACCTATACTGCTAATACTAGCGCCACTAGTAATGCATCCGCTGGTTCGGTTACTACCATAGTAGCACCAAATTTACTATTTTCCGATAGGGGTTCCCTGTCTGAGACAATAATCAGCACAATGGTCGATTCTCTAGAAGTAGAAAACGAAGAGCCTATCACTGGTGAAACCTCTGAACTAACTTCCGAAGAAATAAAGATTAGAGCCCTCGGTGCATACTCTTCTCAAAATCGAGCAGTAACTAGGGAAGATTACATAAGTGCTTGCTATAGGATGCCTTCTAAATTCGGTAAAATCAAGCGAGTAAATGTAGTTCGTGATGTGAACTCTCTAAAAAGAAATCTAAATTTGTATGCAATATCTGAAGATGTAGATGGTAACTTGTCCACACCAAACTCTGCTTTAAAACAGAACTTAAAAACATGGCTAGACAACTACAGAATGATAAATGATACCATAGACATTCTTGACGGAAACATAATAAATATAGGTATAAATTACGAGGTCATTGCAGACCTTGATACAAACAAATACGAACTACTACAGGCTTGTAATCAGGCCATAATCGATAACTTCTTAACAGTTAAGTTTAACCTAGGTGAGTCTATATTCATATCAGACATCTATAAAGTATTAAACGACGTTCCTGGAGTGACAGACACAAAAAACATAGAGTTCACAAATAAAGTTGGTGGCTCATATAGCGATGTTGTGTATGATATCCGCTCTAATATGTCCAATGACGGAAGATATTTGACAATCCCTCAGGACTCTGTAGTTGAAGTTTTATTACCTAATACTGATATTGTTGGAGTTATAGTCTAAAATGGGCATAAAAAAATACTACTCAAACAAAGATAATACAATTACGAATGCCTTTAGAGCTAACCTGTTAACCAGAGGAACCGGCTCAAATATGGGCGCAGCCGATGTACTAGAGGCTTTTGTCATTCATGGACAAACTTCGGCTTCAATTAGTGCTGTAAATGCTGAGCAGAGCAGGATTCTAATACAGTTTCCAATTGATTCTGTTCAGGCAGATATAGATAGTGGAATTTTGCCGGCAAACACAGGAAGTATAAAATTTCATCTTAATCTTTATAACGCTCCTCATGGGTCTACGACTCCTGAAGATTTCACGCTTGAGTTGAATATGTTATCTCAAAGCTGGTCTGAGGGGCGAGGCTTGGATATGGACAACTATTCAGATCTTGGAGTATCAAACTGGATATCTGCCTCTTCTGGTGTAGCTTGGTCTGAGACAGGTTCATCAATTATAACGGGACCTAACACTTCTACCACCATATCTTTTAATACTGGACTAGAGAATATATCTGTTGATGTATCTGAACAAGTTTATAAGTGGCTTGGTTCTACAGATAACTATGGATTTCTTGTTCGGTTTCCTGATGAAGCAGTATCTGGTTCCGATAGTCTTTATACTAAGAAATTTTTCGGCAGAACAAGTGAGTTCTACCACTATCAGCCAACAATAGAAGCACGTTGGGACTCTAGTCGAAAAGACAATAGAGGAAACTTTTATATAAGCAGTAGCATAGCACCTGCTTCAGATAATCTCAATACTATTTTCCTTTATAACGTTGTCAGAGGGCAGTTAACAAATATTCCAGGACTGGCAAATGATAAGTTAAAGGTTGAGCTTTATTCTGGGAGTGCTGCTCCAACAGGTTCACCTCTTTACGTTACAGATGCTAGCGGAAATTCTGTCAACACAGTAACCGCAGGACTTTTGGTTGAGAACGGGAACACAATAACAGGAGTTTATACTGCCTCATATGCTTCCACTAGTTCTTTGGAAAATATTTATGATGTTTGGTGGACAGGTTCCGCTCCTAGAATAGAGTATTATACAGGTTCATATGAACCAATCCCAGTGGCTACATCTGATTTATTATATGATACCGTCTATTTGACCACTATAACTAATCTACAAGATAGCTACAAAAAAGGTCAAAAACCAAAACTTCGTGTATTTGTTAGAGATAAGGACTGGAGTCCAAACATTTATACAGTAGCAAATGCAACAGTTGAAACAACAATTATAGAAGATGCTTACTACAGTGTTTTCCGATCAATTGATAATTTAGAAATCATCCCTTATGGGACTGGAAGTTCAAACAACAACTTCACTCGCTTATCGTATGACGTGAGCGGGAACTATTTTGAATTGGACACTTCATGTCTAGAGCCTGGATATATGTATGGAATTAAGTTTGCTTACTATTTACAAGGTGAATACAGAGAACAAACAGAAGTATTCAAATTTAAGATAGAAGAAGATGATGTATGAGCAGCTTAAAAAGTTTATATCAAAATAATAAACAAGGCACTACAGTAAGCAAATACTTAAAAAGCAGTTCGCCCAATACTTTGGGTGATGGCATAGAGTCTGACGCTCACTTACAATCCCTTTCAGAAAAAAATGAATATTTTCTTCCGCCCATAGATTACTCAAAGCCAGAGAACTTTGTTCGGTTTGGTTCGGCGTATGAATATTACAAAAACGCTTTTGAATACATTGCTAGTGATTATCCATATGATGGTTCAGGGCTAGAAAAAACAAACTTTTATAATAACATAAACCCACTAGAAAAATACACTCTAGAGAACATATATCCTAGAAGCACTGGATATGTTTTCATAGGTTACCCATACAAGGTTAGTACAACTAACTTATCATCTTACGATTCAATTTCAACGCCAACATATATTCAAGTGAAAGGCGGACCTCACAAAAATACAAAATTTGATGAATCTAAAGGGCGAACATCTAATCTAGAGTTTGGTGGTACAAATGGAACAACAGTTGAGTTTTTCCTTAAAAAGGATAATTTAATATCTGCGGCTGAATCAAGAAACATGGCTATTCTTGATCTCACTAATGGGACGCCAGTAGCGAACTCAGCCAGCGATAACTACGGAAGATTTAGAATAGCTTTACATTCTGGCTCAGAGACTCAGTTTTTTGTTACGATGCTATCAGGCACAAATGGCTTCTCTGAGGTCGCTATTCCATCAACTCCAAATCAAATAACAATTTCTGATGCAACTTGGAGAAACTTTTCATTTAGATTTAATACATCGGGAAGTAGCCCCACTGTAGATTTATTTGTAAATGGCGAATGTATTGAGACGGGTGTTACAGGATCTGGTGCTATTGGACAAGTGACAGGAACTATGATAGCCAATCTCGGTGGACTTAGAGAGTCGCCAGAAGGATTTGGTGGACTTGGGTTAGCACAGGGTTCTGGTAAATTATCTGCTTCGCTAGATGAATTTAGGTTCTGGAAAGTAGCCAGAGATTCTGAACAACTTGGAAGAAATTGGTTTACTAATGTTGAAGGCGGCAGCGATAAGTATGATGCCAATGTTTCTCTTGGTGTTTATTTTAAGTTCAATGAAGGGATAACTGGAAACAATTCTGTTGATGCAATTGTATTAGATTACTCTGGTAGGGTATCAAATGGAAGTTACGTTGGGTATTCATCAGCACTACCCTATCCTAGGAACACAGGCTCTGCAATAAATGAATTATCTATTCAGTCTATCACTGAGCGTGGTGAACCGATAATAAGAACTAACCATCCAGACTACATTTCTACCAAAAATAGATACCAACTTAGTGGTTCAAACTACGATTACAATAACAATTCTCGCCTCTTGAATAACCTGCCAACTTGGGTCGTCGAGGCGGAGGAAGATAGCAACAATGAAATTGTTGCATTAACACAGATAATATCTGGATATTTTGATACGCTATATAATCAATTGACTTATCTCAAGGAGATAAAGTATAACAATTACATTAGCGGCAGCCTGACTGAATCAATAGATGAATTTCCATTTAATGACCGTCTAATAGACAACCTTGGTATTACAGCACCAGAATTGTTTGAGAATTCAGGTCTCCTAGCTCAGTTTCTACAAAGGGACGAGCAGATTAATTTTGACCAACGTTTGGTAGATATTAAAAACTCTATCTATAAAAACATCTACAACAACCTTAACTTCATATTGAAGTCAAAAGGTAATGAGAAATCAATAAGAAACTTCATTAGATGTCTCGGCGTCGGAGAGGAAGTCTTAGCTTTTAATACATACTCGGATGATTCTGATTATGAATTAACCAGTAGTTATACTACGACTGTTAGTCAGAAAAAGTATGTTGATTTTACATCTCTATTAAATCAAACTGATGGCGAGGCTACAGTTTATCAATATTATGATTCAACCAACTCGAATTCAGTGGGTCTTATAAGTGGGTCTACACAACTTGATGAATACTCCTTCTCTGTACAGTCTGAATTTGTATTCCCAAATAAAGAAAATCAAGATACTCTTCCTTATCTTGTTCCAAATATAGTAAGTTCTTCTTTATTTGGGTTCCATACACCTAGCGACACCGACCCTACTTCAACAGATCTAACTTGGGAATCTGCTGCTAATGATTATGGTTTGCAGATATATGCAGTTAAGGAACCAGGTGAATTTGCAGAAATTACGTCACCCCTAGAAAAGGTCAAGGATGCCTATTTTATTGTCAAGGACCGTGCTAATAATACTCTATTAACCTCTAGTATTTTTAGAAATGTTTATGATAATGAGCGCTGGAATTTGTCCTTAACTCTTAAACCAAAGCGCTATCCATTCTCTAATTCTATACTTAGCTCTTCGGTATCTTCAACTGGTTATGAACTAGGACTCTATGGCGTTAATTACAATACAGGAGAAAAACAAAACTACTTCAATGTAACTACAGACCTTAGTTACGCTTCTGGCTCATCAATAATAGGTTCCGCCAAGAGAATATATGTCGGGGCACACAAAACAAATTTCACAGGAAGCACATTAACATCTACAGATGTTCGAGCATCAAGTACAAGATATTGGACAGATTATCTTTCTCCAGAGGTGTTAGATATTCAAGCAAAAGAAGTAGATACACATGGCGTCTTACATCCATCTAGAAATTCTTTCTTGTTCCAAACAGCTAGTGCTGGTGTTTATATTCCCAATATACAAACCTTGGCACTAAATTGGGAATTTACAAAAGTTACTGGTTCTAATGCAAGTGGTCGCTTTATAGTAGAAGATGCCTCCCATGGGTTGAATGATGGAAGTTATGAAGCCACATATCAAGGGAGTACCTTTAGTAATATCAACTTAAGACAACACACTGGTCGTGGCGATTTCTTTACAGCATATTCATCACCAGCAAGAAAACAATATGTATATTCTAATAGCTTGGTACCGCCAGAATATGTTGCCTACACAGACGTGATACAGGTCTTATCAGCAGATGATAGAGTGTTCGGAACATTTAAAAAACCTTCTAGCAGTTTTTATGCCATAGAGAAGAGTATGTATCGTAGCATATCCAGTCGTATGCTTCACTTGTTTGCATCTATCAAAGATTTTAATAACCTAATCGGCGACCCAGTAAACAAATATAGGCTAAATTACAAGCAAATGGAAAAGGTTCGTGAAATCTTTTTCCGCAAGGTTCAGAATGATATTGTTGACTTACAGAAGTACCTTGACTACTACAAGTGGCTCGACTCAGCCGTAACTCAGATGCTTGACCAGCTTATGCCTTTTTCTGCTAGATATGCGGACAGTGTAAGAAATGTGGTTGAGAGCCACAGTTTGGAAAGAAACAAGATAAAATATCAACCACCATTATTAAAGATTCCTGGAGAAAACACAGCGACCCCACAAAATGTGATTGAGGGGTCTGCTGGTGGACCACCTCAAGAACTTGGTGTGCCTGGTGCTGGTTCTGGAACCCCCATTCCTCCGTTACAGCCTCGACAGGTTGACCCACGACTCGCCCCAGGTCTAAGTTTCCGCATAAACCCAGAGACACTTTTAGCAGTTGATCCAATAATAAGACAAGAAGAGTTAAGAAGATTCCAGAGTTGGATAGATAATTTTATACCCAATAGAAATTTTCCAGACCTTTCATAATTGAGTAAGAGAGACTAGTTACTAAATGGTCAGAAACGCAAATAAAATAACTGTAGATACAGCACCACCAGAAAGCTCCAAGAGAATTATAGGCGGCTCTAATCAAAGAAGCTCCCTACAGCAAAGACTTCAGGGCTCAAAGGGTTGGAAGCACAATCATGCCCCTGTTGATTTAAACCAGCAGAATAACTTAAATTGGTGGAAGAACTCAGCAAATAGATACGATGCACCTTTATCATCGTCATATAATATTAATAATCTTTATACTAATCAGACAGTAAGGGCGCAAGTTCAAAGAAACCTAGATAGAGAAAGAATATCTTCTTTTAGTGTTGATTTTGATACTACTATTGCTGGTGGTAGCAATCAACCTCTAAACAAGAAAAGACTCACTAACAATATAACATTCAATGAATTTGAGAGTTACTTAGACATAAGTGATGAAATATATCCAGGGATAAAAAAACGTGCATCGACTAAAGCAACACTCGATGGAAAATCCTTCGTTGGAGAACAGGTGTTACCTTTCAGCGCTTTTAGTTCCAGCGTAAGTTCAGGTTATCAGGGCTTATTATCATCATACGGCTTTTCAGGTTTAGATTTTGCAAATTTACATGACGACAAGATCCAGCCTTATGGTGGCGAAGTCCCTATGCAGGGACCTTTTACCGAGAGATTTGTCGGCGGCATTCAAGCACGACATAATGCTCTATTAAGAACAAGTGAAAGAAAAGAGCAGTTTTCGATATCATTGGATGGTGGTTTTGCTATCGCAACAATAACAATCAGCATTGGCGGCGGTTTTTCTTTAACAAACTATAACGGCAAAGAAGTAACTTTATCCCTAGGCGGGGTTGATTTCGTAACTGAATTTGACACTGGTGCAGATATAGATGAAAGCACTGAAAGTGTGGCAGGTATTGGCGATGCTACAAATGTTAGCGACATAGCAACCGCTCTTAAGAATAGCTTAAATGCTGCCATAACAGCGCAGAATCTTCGCATCTTTGTCGAGCCCTATTCTTCTGGTGCCGTCATTTTCGTATCTTCTAGGATTCCAGGACCTTCAGTAAACGGGACTTCGTTTGCAGGCTCTCTCATATCTAGCATCTATGGGTCTACTGCTGCTTTTGCTGGCGGCACCCCACCATCTGCTACAATCGATGCGATTTCTGGAACTAATCCAAGAGGTCAATACTTAAGAGGACACGGAGCCAAAGCACCCGTAAACATTAAGAACATACAAACATTATTTACATCTGATAGTGTCCGTGTGGTAGGTAACTACTCTAAGAAGTATGAAGTTGTCCAGACTTCAAATCGTGCCGCAACCAATATGGACCTGGCCTATAATACGGTTAATTACAACTACCAGACACCAAGTGCTTTCGTAACAACCCCTGCTCGTAGAACCTTGGGTTTAACAGGTTCCGCAGACTTCCCAGCGCCTCGTCAGATAAGCAATAGAAAGATTAACGAGACAATTATTGTAAATCGCTTCTCTGCTCCAGGTGATAAGGTAGATTCTAAGCAGCAGTTCCGTGATGTAGCATCTGATCAATTCTCATCCAATAATGCTCTTCCGTTCCGCAACTTGCCTGTGAGAAATCCTTTTATTAAGCAACTTGCTACACATACAGACTTTGGCGGCTTTGAGTCAGGGAGTACTACAATTGCTTCGGTTCACAAGACACAAAGAAACCAGACCCAACGAGTGGTGGCTTCTGGAAGTACTTTTGTGACTGGTACAATCTATGACGATTATTTTGTAACAAGGCCGATACCAGCAGGAGATAGCACACAGTGGTTTTTTGCCCTATCTGGTTCTGATACAAAAACGTACAATAACTACGTTCTTGCAAGATCGAGGTATCCTGAAAATATTACTTTATCAAGAACAAACCTTAACACAGGTGCTCCTAGTACTTTTAATCCTGGGACAGGGGATTTTACCTGGATTGATGGAAACAATTATTATATTTGGTCTTCAAATCCATATAGTGCTCCATGGACCCAGCTTCAGTCAAGTTATCAAAATGGGGCAGCCTATTTAAGAAATAATAATATCTACGAAATATTACCAGAGGAAAGACTATCCAGAAATGGTGTTACTGATGATGCATCAACTCAGAGTCGCACATCTACTGACCAAGCGGGCAATACAATAACAAACTATTACTCTCAACGATTCAGAGAGCCACCAATAACTTCTCGTTATAAGCCGCTAGTCCATCAGATAGAAACATTTGTTGGCACTCCGTCAAAAGACTCTAGCAATAAAACAACGCTTAGCTTAGATTATAGTTATGGTAATACTTTGATGGGGTTCGCTAACCGAGAACTTAACAGGCAACTTATAGGCGATGTTAAGGCTGCCTATAACAAAATCAAGCGACCATATGAAGTCTTGCGGGAACAACTAAATAGCGACTCATCTCGCACTCTAAATGGCGTGAACATGATAAAAATGTTCGCATACAACGAGACAATCTTCCCAAGAGAAATAAACACTTACCTTTCTGGAAGTCGTGCTCGTCTATCATTCGCAAATTCATATTGGAAGAATGATGCTGATATAGAGACTGTAACAACTTTCTATAGTAACTTTGATGTTTTGTTTTATTCTCCCACAATTGAAGCAAGAGATAACAGACAAGTCCCAAGATTGACTGCTCCGTTCACAACTTCTCAAGGATATGTCATCCAGAGGTCTGAACAGTTGCCTTACAATCCTTCTAATCCTTCGACACCTCAAGGAACAGGTCCAGGCACTGCATCTATATGGCCAATGGATTCTTATTTGTGGTCTGATTTGTCCGATACATATGCTGGCTCAGCATTTAATACAGGAACCTATTCGGCTTCTGTTATCTTGGCTGACCAATCAACTACCGCTTGTGGCGAACTTATGATGACTCATTATGGGACAGTAATAGATTATACAACGGACAGTAATCCGCTGTATGTCACAAGTAGTCGCAGTTATTACTTAACAGCCGATACAGTGTCTTCTCAGTATGTTTATAACATTGCTTTTGCTACAGGAACTCTCAGCACTCTTACTACTTCTGTTGAGCCCCGTATTCCAGGTGGACCTTTCTCTCGTCCTGCTTGGACAGCGGCTTCTGAGCGAAGATTTGTCGATGGAGAAAACAAAGGAGATCTCGCTACTCAAGTTTACCCATTTTACAATAGTTATGATCAGTGGGCAGCCGAACTAAGACTTAAGGGCAAAGCCCACACAATCATTCCAGAGTATCGTGTAAGTGAGCATGTATCTGAGTTTAAGACTAACCGAACATTGTTCACAGCGATTTCTTCCTCACTAGAAATCACGGGAGCAAATGCAAATAATTTTGACGGAACAAACACAGACTTCTACACAAGGTATGCTACTACAGATAATATGGAATTCTTGTCTGACTTTATGACATATGACAAGGGCGATGTCAACTTTATTTTCAATGATTATCCCCGTCATTTTGAGATAAACTCTGATGCGATTATGAAGTTGTTGCCTTACGATGGTTTCTATCCAATGAATAGAACCCTTGAAATATCAACACTTTTCTCACAATCTTATAGTGCCGCCGCACAATTTACCGGCTCGGAAGCAGGTGCTCATAGTCAATGGAGAGCATTGTTGAGACCATATTTTGCACCGGGTATTATGTATAACTCAATCAAGTCTGGTGTTGCTGTTGATTATCCAATCCGCAGGACAACAAGAAACGAAGGACAATATGTCGAGCAAAATACTGTTGTTTATGATCCAATATACCCAGGCTATAAGATTGGCTACCCATTGTTCGGCAGCCTCTATGGTGCTTTAACTGGTGCTGCTGATGTTTCTGGTACAATTCCAGGGGGACAAAGAAGAAATAGAGAAGATTTTGATTGGACAGACCCAGATGTAAATGCTTTGTTCTGGGCAGACAGACTTCCTTTTGAGTCTATTTTGGCACCTGAGGATTACTTAACTGCTGATTTGGGTACCACAACTGGTTCACTAGCAACTGTAATGTCTGATATTAACACATTCCTTCATTTAGATGTTACAGCTTCTTTCATCGAAGGGCAAGTAGATTCAAATAATCTTTATAAAAAAGCGGTCTCTAACTTCCTTGCTAACGTACCACAATTTTTCTTGAAGACAAAAGAGAACAAGTTTGGCTCACCAGGAAAAATTACAAAGTTTGTATCTCAATTTGGCAGTCCCTCTAAGGGCTCCCAGGAGATTACAGACGCTGCTCGCACTGTAACTATTGACCCAAAAAAGGCTTACATGATGGAAATCGGTCTAATGAAAACCGACCAGTTCAATATGTACAGCAACCCAGCAGCCTTTGGTCCAGCAACCAACACAAGCTATATTTACCAGCCTTGGGAAATCGCTCAAGCCTCTGGTTCTTGGACACCATCTGGTTCTGCTTGGCCTAAGCACCGTGGTGAGTTCGCTCCATTTACACCACCATATTACTACGGACCTTCACTAGCTCGTATTACCTTCATGCCCATAGGGGACAAAAAAGAATATACACTAGAAGAAATCCTAAACAATGACCGTGGCGAAGTCTTCGTTGACTTCCTCAATGAAAGCGGAAGTTACTACGACGCTACATCAGGCTCTTATGTTGATGCATACGGCAACACTATAACAACAAACACAACACCTGCTTATAAGTGGAATCGTGCTTGGCTCAACAGAATGGACATCGATGCCTCTATTAACATAGATAATGAGTTCCCAACTTCAGCAGGTTCTTCATATAAATCAGCAGACCCCAACAAGTGGACAATTATGCCAAAGTGGGAAAGCCCAATTCTAGATTTCCCAAGCATCACAAGAACTCCAGCCGTGCCAGCAACTCCTGTTGCTTATGCTAGTGCTTCTATAACTGTTGAGGATTATACTCTTATTAATCCTAGTGATACTTTTTCAATCACTACCAGCACAGTGACGGTAAACTTTGAGTTTGATTCAGGAACTTCAGGACCTTCTAGAGTAGATGCTACAAATTATATAATAGGCTATTCTGCTGTAACAAAGAATAACGAATTGTCAGCAGAAATTACAGCAGCAATTAATTTAGCACTAACAAATGCTGAAATAGATATAACTCCGTTACAGGCTGATGCGGTAATAGAACTTGTAGATAATGTCGGCGGCACTGCTATAAATGGTAATACTCCAACAAATGTAATCGGAACTCCAATCGGAACCCTTCCATCTACTGCTTTGACTGCTACGTCATTTGCTGGCGGTGCTGATGCCACACCAGAGGTTCCTGCCTCTACAACAGTGGATTACAACTTCTCATCTTCTGTCAACCCTTCAGAATTCACAAGTTCTGCTCAAGGTATGTGGCACCAGTATGGCTCAACGCCTGATGAAGGCGAGGGTGTCTATATGTATATTAAAGACATTCCAACTGGCGAAAATGAAGAGTATGATCTTATCGCTAGTTTAGTATTTTCCGGTGGCTTTATCGGCACAGTTGGGAGCTACAACTACGTTCGTAAGGTACCAAAATACGTCATTGATTCTAACCGAACAGTGTCTTCATTAGCAGACCTCTGCGGCTTCGACCCCGACGAGATTATACGAAAAGGCTTCGACCCCAAGAAAGCCAAGAGACTTGGCGAACTTGCGGAAGACAATGAGAATTCTATATCAGAGGCAGTTGTTGCTCTACCATTCTACCTTGACGAGAATGGCGAGCCAAAACTCATCACACTTCAGGCTTCACCAACAGAGTTGGGACCAAAAATCAAAGAGTTCCGCAAGAACTTCACCAAGTACTCATTACCACCAGT
>Ga0208767_1000520_pt1 | contig 31889 bp, 63 predicted proteins | sample VirMetDEL_Mar_21_FD_184514 | JGI IMG/M metagenome (GOLD analysis project Ga0208767, IMG submission 184514) | Aqueous microbial communities from the Delaware River and Bay under freshwater to marine salinity gradient to study organic matter... | ecosystem: Environmental > Aquatic > Marine >... | reverse complement strand
TCATCATATGATTTTATTTTCATTATGCTCTCTCCTTGTTCGTATGAATATCTAACAACTTTCCTTTTTTGTTTAGTGTTGTTAGCTTCTTGTTGTTTTTACAAAAAGTCATTTCATCTTTACTATTTACAATCATAGAGTTTGCACCCTGAGATTTTAGTAATGCTCTAAACTTAGCTTTTTGTTTTTCTGTTTTACAAATATCATTTATTGATAATGTAAATGTAGGTATTGTTTTCATACTCTCTCCTTTTAGGTTATTTGTTTTTTTCATATTCGTTATCTTGTTCATACTTTCGGTTGAATTACAACCCCTAAAATAATGGCTTAAAACCTAGCTTATTTAACATTTAATACAATTTATAAGAGAATATTTTATGTTTTTCAAATCAAAGCAAATCAGATACAAATGATTCGTTATGATTTTTAAAACTTTTATGATAGAGAGAATTTAATGCGTAAGCAGTTTAAGTATAATATTTTCATAACATATACTTTTAGGTTATGTGCTGAGTGGTTTCTCTCTCTCTACTGCTCAGCACCTTTAGGGAGACAATATGAAAAAAGATGATAGAGGAGATCAAGACTTAACCAAGCAAATAGAAATCAAAGATAAAGAAATAGAAACACTTAATAATATTGTTAATAATTTAAAAAATATTATTGATAGTAAAGAAGCTGAAATGACAGCTATGGTAAATGCTAATAATAGTCATAGAGAATTAAATGGAGAACTAAGAAAAGAATTAGATCAGGTAAAAGCTGATAATAAAAAATTAGCAAAACAAGTAGAAGATTTAGAAATAGAAGCTAAAGAAATGTTGGCTTACCCATGATAATATTTGGAAAATCTATACATAGAAAATATCACAAATATATAATTATAATTTGTGTTTTATTTTTTTCTTTGTTGTTAATGTCTTGTTCAGACAGGATATATTTTGACCCAAAAACAACAGCTATAAAATATGTTTTTAAAAAGGAAATAAATGACAATGAACTTAAATAGTAAAGAAGCTTATAAAAAAATGACAGAAGCTTCTAATGATTGGTCAGAGTGGGCTGAAAAATCTATTGTGCTTGATGAATCAAGAAAAGCTATGTTTAGTAAATTATTTTTAAAATATAAAATTGATACTAAAACAGTTATTGAAGCTGAACATAAAGCTAGAACTGACCCTGAATATAAAAAAATAGTTGAAAGTTATGCGTATGCTGAAAGCCAATTAATAAAAGCAAAGCTTATGTATAACAATCTTGATAGATACTTGTCTGTTAGACAAACAGAAGTAAAAAGAGATTTAACACTTGCTGGAAAACAAGATGGCTAACAAAATTCTTTATGTTGATATTGCTCCCTTAGGTTTAATTAGATTACATAAAGATAGACCCATCAGGGAGACTTGGTGGGTCGCTTAATGCTTAGTGACTTCTAATCCTGTAATATCTGTTTCGTGTGTAATTGGTTTAACAATAAAATCATAATTAATTAATTTTACATCAGGGTACTGACCCATATCTCTAACTAATTTGTTAAGCTTAATATGATGTGGTGTTTGATCTATAAATCTTAAACAAACAAAATGACCAAAAGGTTGATAATCTGATTCCAACTGAAATTCTACTTCTATAATTACTGCATCAATGTCCATTCGGACATATTACTTCTTTTTGTTTCGGTTTAAAACCTTATCTGTCATCTTGGTAGAAAATGTTGCTGTAAATACAATAATAACTAAATACCATACTGAGTCAGGTAAATCGTTTATTATTCTTACCCATTCCTCAAAGTTATCTCTAGTATCTTCAAACCAACCTGTTGATAGCATAGCAATTAACCATACCATTAATATCTCATCTTTCCAGCTTTTGTCTTGGCTTTTAATTCTTGTTATATCAACATCTTTACAAGCTTCTATTTCTGCTTGTCTAATAGTTTTAACCTTTTCAGCTTTGTGCTTAAAATGTTCAGTAGCTTTGTTTAAAACGATTTTTGTTAAAGGATTTTTTAATATACTAAATATCATAAATAAGTATTACCTGTTAAAATTAATAATGTTGTCCAATATACTACAAGAATTGAATAAATTAAATATGCTAGTTTCATTCATTCCTAATATTCCTTATTTTTTATTTTTCAACAATTCTTTACCAAGTTCAGCATAATGAATTATCTTATTGTACTTTTGCTCTAAGGTTTCTCCATCTTTATTTCTGACAGCATATTTGACTATATTGCCATCTACAAAGTTAAGCTTATTGGCTAATATGAATTTTAAAGGGCTTATTGGAAGCTTGTAATGGTTGCCACCTATTTGTCTTTTAGTAGCCCTCTCTGTGCTTCTCTGTGGCTTTAAAGTAGCTTTCCGACCCATTTTCCTGTCTTATCTTTTAAAAAAGGCTCAATTATGGGTAATCCATTATATATGACCGAACACCCTATAATTGGTCTAGCTTTCTGTACTTTGTTATATCTAAAGGCTAAACTTTTGCTATCTATACTGCACCCAACTTGGAGTCCAAAATAAAGACCTAAACTGTTTCCATAATACCTTACACCCATAGAACTATGATAATGACCTTGAACACATGACATACCCATAGATTGTGCTAATTTTAAAACATCTGCTGTTTTACCATGACAGAAATAAACTTTACCAAGTGGTGTATCTATTGTTAAATCATCATGCCATTTCCAACCCTTACCAACTTGTAAAAATTCATTGTAATCTCTTAAATAAGCTTTTGGTATTCCATGCTTCAATGCTCGTCTATAAATTAAGCTACCATGATTAGAGTCCAATAAATCCATCTTAGGAAACATTTTTTCTAATTCTTGTATGACAGGTATTGATAATTTTAATTCATCTCCAGCACTAGGTAAATCAGGGTCGCTATCGTGAAATGACATTGCGTGTTTATCTACTTCGTCTCCAATATGGATGACTCTATCAGGCTTGTATTTTTTTTTAAGTAATTTTAGAAATTCCATGAGTTCAGGAACATGATAAGGAATATGTGTATCGCTGATAATTAAAACAGACTTGTAAATCATACAAGTCAATCTATACAACTATTTCGTGAGTAAGTAAAGTAATTGACCTAAAACCAATAAACCGATTGCACCAAGAGAATATAAAATTCTATCAATGTCTTTTTTCATGTGATGAAGATGGTTTTTAATTATCAAATCAATCTTTTGATTTACTAATTTGATTCTTCCATCTATCTCTACAAATTTTTCTTTATTAGTTTTCATTTTATTTTCTTTTTCTTTTTATTGCTCGTCTTACCAAATCTTTATCATAAGTGCTAGACCTACCTCTACGAATTAATTTATTGACCCTAGCAAATGCCCAGCTATTCATCGTCATTCCTCTACGAGAGCCTGAGGAAAGAAAAGCACCTTTTCCTCTATTAAATGAAGCTTTTAAATCAGAATAGGTAAATAATTTAGATTTTTTTGCTTTTGCTTTTAATGTTTTAACTACTGAACTAGATAAAGGTTTTCTATATTTTTTAGCCATTATCTTGATCTCCTTTTAAGTAATCCTCTAGGTATAAAACCACCTGATTTATAGATAGAAGAAACTGACTTAATAAGACTTGCTCTAGCTGATCTTTTACTACCTTTCAAACCTGAAAGATATTTTTTAGGCAAACCACTATCTTTATCTTTTGGTACTTTTCTTCTTTTTCTTTTTTTTGACATTTCTTCTTCTTTTCCTCATTGGTCTTTTGTTTATCATCTCAGCCAATGTAGATGTTGTAGTAAATCCACTCATCGTTTTTTCTTTTTCTTTTTATGTGCAGAGTTTTTCATTAATTTGCCATCAGGCATATAATGATAACCTCTTGGTGCTTTTTTTCTTTTCTTAGCCATTACTTTCTTTTTCTTCTTTTAGACATCATCTTAGATTTCTTAGGCTTATTCTTTCTTTTTTTATCTTTTCCATGTCCATAATGATAAGGCATATTATTTTCTCCTTTTAGCTTTTTTAGTTTTCTTTTGTTTTTTCATAATAGCTTTTTGTAAAGCCATTGGTAGTTTTTTTTGTTTCTTTGTTAGCATTGTTTCTCCTTAGTTAGCAAATTGACCACCTGACCATTTAGCATCAGGAAGTCCATTTTTATATTCCTTACCTGTATAAGTCAAAACTTGTTTTCTATTAGAGCCATCTACATAAGAACAATGAACCCATCCTGAATTTGGGTCTTTATCTTCTTCTTTCCAAAACTCTAAAATTAATTGGTCAAAATCACAATTATTTTGAATCCATAAAGCTACTTGCAAATTAGATACACCAGCTATTTCAAAATCTACTGCTTGTCCTTTTGCGTGTTGTGATGTTGCTTTACTTCCTATTGCTTCACATAATTCAGGGCTTCTAAAACCTGAAGTAATAATAATTGGTTTATCAAACTTTGCTCGTACAGGCTCTAATACTTCATAGCATAAATCAGTTAAGTTTTTAATCTCTCCTGACCCAGCTTTATTAGTTATACCTTTTCTTGTAGCTGTTTGGGATTTTTCCATTTCCCCTAATGTAAAATGTTTAGATAATTGCATAATTATATCCTCGTTAAATTAAATTATATATCATTCTTTGAACTCGTACCAGCCTGTCATTATATATTTATCTTCATTTTTTGTTGTATGTCCTTTATGAGTAAAAGTCCAATCAGTACCCCATATTAAAGTTAAACCTTTTTCAGGTTTAAATTTATATTTTTGATAAAAAAATTCTGTTTCACCACCCTCTTTAACATCATTAAGATATGTCATATAGGCTAAATGTCTGTCAGAATCTTTACAACCTCTTTCAGTATGCCATCTATGATATGCTTGTGAGGGTTTATATTTTTGAATATTAAATGATGGCTCAAGACCCCATTTATTTACATAAGTATCACAAAATTTATATTTTTGTTTATATACATCAATCATTTTAGATAGTTGCATAAAATAAAATTTTAAAGGTGGGTTTTTATCTATATGATGTGCTTGTAATTGTAAATCTAAACTATCTTTTTTTAATTTATTAACTCCTGTGCTAGTTTCACCCTCAACTAAATGTGGAGATTTTTTATCTTCTGCTTTTTTAAACATATTAATTAAATCATCACATACAGAATTATCTAATAAATAATATCCTTGTAAAAATTCTATTTGATTATTGGTTTTATATTCTTGCATTTAGATTTAATTATCTAAATCCCAACCTTGAGTATTATCTTCGTTGTAAGCTGTTTCATTCCATACATAAAATTTACCATCGTTTGGGTGAGGAATTGGTGAGTTCCAAGTACAAGTATCTTCATCTAATGTCCAACTATTAAATGGCTGAGGTGGAATAAAAGCATCTCTTTTTTCATCATACTTAAAACCTATACCAGCATAATTTTTTCTAAAAGGTGTTCCACCTAATTTATGAATACCTCTACGACTATTATATGAGGTTTGTTTCCATACAGCATTAGTATTATGAATTTTATTTAAAAAATCTACACCTAATTGTTCTTGTTCTTGTCCATTATCATCAGTAATAACTTCATTATTAACAACATGAACTGCTATAACTTTATTTCCTATTCCTAATTTTGCAAAATGTGCCATAATATTTTCCTATGTAACTATTGTTCCATCGCCTGTAAATTTAACTATTGTTTCTGAACCAGATGTAGTCACAGTAGGTGAGCCTGTTACTGTGCCAGAATAATTTGCAGTAAGCATTCTTAAAATAATAACTCCACTTCCACCATCCCCAGAATTTCCAGCACTATGAGAAGAACCACCACCAGCACCAAGATTTGCAGAGCCATCACCAGCATCAGAACTTTTACTAGCACCACCTCCACCACCATTTCCACCTGAACCTTGAGTTGGAGAGTTACTTTCTGTTACTCCTCCACCACCACCAGCATACACTACTGACGATGCTGTAATTTCATTAGACGCACCATTTCCACCATTTCCACCAGCATTTCCTGAGCCATTGACACCAGCATTTCCAGCACCGCCACCGCCACCGCCACAAGCTACAGCACCCCCTTGTCCTGAGCCACCATCATTTCCTTGACCAGAAGTTCCTGAGCCACCAGCACCGCCGTTTCCCTCACCGCCTGTTCCACCCCCAGAACCACCATCATTTCCTAGTCCAGCACCACCGCCAGAATTTCCAGCACCACCTTTAATAGCAGTTAAAGTTGTAAAGCCTGTTCCAGAAACTGTGCTGTCAGTTCCATCATTTCCTGAGGCTGAAGTTCCACCAGAGCCACCAGCACCAACAGTACAAGTCAAAGTAATTCCAGCAGTTACTTGTAAAGGAGTGCCATCATAATTTGTTAAAAGTCCACCAGCACCACCACCAGCACCTTTATTTCTACTTCCACTTCCACCACCAGCTACTATTAAATATTCAAGTCCATAAGTATCTTTACTTACCGAATCGTCATCAAGAGTAGGAATCCAACCCTCGTTTGCATCTGAATAAACTAATTCAAGAGTTAAACCCTCAATTTCATAATCAACTGTGGAAGTGGTAAGACTTTGAAATTTTGAAGAATTAGTATTTATTGTTAATTTATTTGTTTGAAAAGTTCTCGTGTAATCTGTAACAATTACTGTGTCACCTAAACTTGGCGAAGATGGTAATGTCATAGTAATAGCACCACTTGTAGTATTTACAAAATATCCCTCACCAGCTACTGCTGTAAAACTAGCAGTTTTTACTGATTGCCAACTTACTCCACCACCAGAAGCATTTGCAAAAGATAAGTTTCCTGAACCATCAGTTTTTAATACTTGATCTGCTGATCCATCTGCATTTGGAAATTTAATACCATCTAAATTTAATTTACCTGAACCTTTAGGTGTTAATTTTAAATCTATGTTTGTGTCTCCACCTGTTGCCGATATTTCAGGTGCGTTTCCTGTGGCAGAGTTTGTGACATCAATTTGATTAACTGCTGATGATGTTGTTTGAAATGTTATTTGTTCGTTTCCATTTTCGTCAATAATTCCATGTGCATCATCAAAAGCTATATTGTGCGAGTTAGTATCTAAATTTCCACCTAATTGTGGAGTTGTATCATTCACTAAATCTGCTGAAACTGTACTATCTAACCAATTAACTGTATTTGCTGATGTGTCTATTGTTGCTAAACTTATGTCATCACTCCCATCAAAAAATTTAAGTGTTAAACTATTTGAGCCTGAGTTAGTTGTATCTAACCAAATTGTGCCTGTGGTTGCTGAAGATGGTCTTGAAGTACCTGAGTTGTTTGAATTTTGTGCTGATAAAATATTATTAAGTTCAGTACGAAAAGAACTGAAACCTTGATTATCTAAGACGAAATCGCTAACTTGTGCCATATTTAATCCTTATATTAAAAAATTATATTGATTTCAAGCCATGTCCTACAACTTGATAATCAAATGTTCTGCTTATCCCAACATTACTACTATTATAAAACCTTATTGTAAAGGCAGTTTTTGACTTGCTTGTAATTTGATAATAGTCTCCTGTTGCTAATCCTTGTGCTGAAATCCCTATACTCGGAGTTGCGTAAAAAGAATTAACAAAAGTTATTGTTGTTCCTGAAGCATCTGAAACCACATCTTGTCCAGCTTCAGTTCTTTTTTCCATATTTACTTTAGATTCTAAAGTATGAACTTTTGCTCTAACCTTATTATCATCGCTTGTAATCTTACATTTGAATTTAAAAAATCTTCCTTTTATTGTACTTTGTTGTGCAATCTTTTGAAAACTTGTAATATTGTCTAAACTTGTATTATCAAATCCAACCTGAACTTCTGCTCCACATTGTATTTCAGGAGAACCATCAAATGGTGCTTTAGCATCTTCAAATAATGTTGCACCTCTACCTGAGTCAAACAAATCATATTCATCTTCTGAACTCATGCCAATCACAGCACCTAAATTTGTGTCATAAATTCCATCAAGACTAAGTGTATTAGAAAATGTGTAAAATCCTGATGATTTAACATTTGCACCAAAATTAGTAGGATTTGATGTAGAATCTGTGCCACCCAAATCAAAATTTCCCTCAGCAGAATCTATATTACCGACTAAACTATCTACCTGAGTTATTGTATCTAATATCAAAACTTTTCTTCCAGCATTATCTGTTGAAATTGCAACACCACTATCTCTTGTTCCATTAAAATCTGCCATTATTCACTCAAAGTTAAAACATTTGTAAAATTTTGCAATCCAGAAATATTGGTTGATACAATAGATGCGTTTGCAGAACTATTGCCTAATTTATCTACTGCTTTTATACAATAACTGCCCACTTGTGAATTTAATGTTACTGCATTTGATTTTCTTCTAACAACTTTTGCTATTGGTGTGCTTTCATTCCAAGTAGCACCACTTGTAACATTTTGAAACCTTATTTCATACCAAGATATATCTAAATCTGTTACAGGTGTCCAAGATAATTCCATTTGGTTTGAACCAACCATAGATACTGACAAATCATCTACATCGCTTGGTATTTCTGTTGCTCCAACTATTTTTCTTGAAGCTGATGTATAACTAGAAGAAACTCCAAAACTATTGATAGCTTTTACTCTTACATCGTAAGTAATATCATCAACAACATTTATAAATTCGTGGTTTAACTGTGTACCACTTGATATTATTTTAAAATCTGACTCAGTAGATTTCTTGGCTTCTACTTGATAATACTGAACAAATTGGTCTGTACTTGCACCAACTAATATATTTAATCTTGTTAAAACAACTCCATCAGCATACTCTATAAGTTCATCAGTAAGTGTAAGTGATGCTGGTGCTTGAATATTAAATGGATTTGGTAAAGTAGTTGATGGTGTACTTGATACCTGTCCTTTAGTTGCAAATGTATAATGAGATGCTTGATATTCTACTAAGTTTAGATCAATAGTATAATCTTCTCTAAATGTCATAGATAAAACTCTAAATGCTTTACTTGAAAAACCTAGACTAGATAAAGTGACATTTACAATATCACCTATATGTAATTCATAAGCTTTAAATCCACAGTTAATACTTAGACCCAAAGATTCTCTACTTCTTCTTAAAATAATCTCAGCCATTTCTTCAGCTTGATATGGAGAAGTGATAGTACGAAAATCTGCCCTATGTTCTAATAAAAATCCACCATCTGCTGTTTTCATTGTTGCGTGTTGGTCTGCACTTGCTAATCCTGAATCATCAATCGGTGGAAATTGAATTTCATCTACTTGGAAATTTCTGTCAGGATTTATAAATGAAACAATTACTCTATTAAATTTATTATTTTTAGTAGGAGAAGCTAAGGCATAGCCACCTATAATATCATCTTCTGTTAAAGATACTGAGGCTGTACCTGTTGTTTCAATAACTAATTTATATTTACCTTGAACATAAGGAAGATAACCTCTCATGCCTTTTATTATATCTCTTACATTGTCTATAACTTTTTTAGATGTATCTACAACAGCATTACAATCAAATAAATTAATATCGCTACCACCTGAAAATGGTGTGACCTGTGTGACGCAAACTTGTGAAGCATCATAAAAACTTTGTAAATTTAAACTTGATGTAGCAATACCTTTTCCATATCTTTCATTTCTTAAATAATCTAATAAACAAAAAGCTGGATTAGTTGAAAAAGATGCAGTTTGTTCTGATAAATCAGATGCTAATGTGACAATCTTTTTACCTTTTACTTTAGCTTGAACAACAGGTATTCCACCAAATACATCTTGATTCCATTTAAACCTTAAAGCTAAATAACAAATACCTCTTAATCTATGATTGCTTCCCCATGATGATAAAGGTGTTAAAACACTTGATGCTACTTGGTCGTCTGTTCCCATAAATGCTTGTATTTGAATATGGCTCGTTGAGTCTTTGTAAAAATTACTATCACTACTTGCTACTTCTCTTACTGTGCCATGAGTTAATGCACCATCAAATGTGACTACTTTGTCATCTACTCTTATTTGTTCTATTGAATTTACCTCTCCCTCTGAAAGAACTAAAGCAACATATAAATAAGTATTATCTGTTCCTGAAGTTTCAATAAAAACTCTTGTACCACCAACTAATCTTTCTCCATAAATAACAGGAACACAGGCATTATTAGATTGTTTATTTACTAAAATACCTCTCTCAGTTTCTTCAAAATCGTTTGTACCAAAGTCAGGTACATCAGGTTTCATTGATCTCATAAACAACCAGCCAATAGCCATTACACCTAATGCAACAAATGGATTAAACCCACCACTAAACATATTAAATGCTGATACAACAGGCTGAATTATTTTTTTTACCGAGCCACCCATTAGTTATGAAACTCCCTTTTATATTTTTTTGCTACTCTATATACTTTGTCGTTTTTATCTAAACGCAACCAAGATATAGATTCGTTTGTTTTTAATAATTTTTTAAAATAGTTATAAACCCATGACATAACCTCTTTACTCTTTCTAAGTATAACAATATCATATAACCACAAATAATCTCCACTTTTCCATTCATTTTTATAAATTTTAGAAGTTCTTATGTAATCTTTTTCTATTTCTTCACTTAAATATGCCCAATTAACAAAACCAAATATTCCTTGTTCATCCTTAAATACTTTGTACTGATTGAGATTTATTGATGGTGAAATATGATAATATAATTCAGGATAGGTATTTTTTTTATATTTATCAAACTTATAGTACAGGTTAATAATCTCATCAAAAGTTGTCATTCTCTACCCCACTTAATATCTAAAACTGTTTCACTTGAATAATCCATTCCAACATCTGTACTAAAAAATCTTTGCTGAGAAGCATTGTTTGTTTTTCTACCTGACTTCTTATCAAAGTCTGCCCAATGAGAAACAATAATTAATTTAACATTTGATTGAGTTTCTGTTTCGGCTATTTCAAATGTATCTATGTTTCCTGAGTATAATAATATTGGGTCAGCTATAATTGAATTGTTTGAATCTAATAATCCTCTGTATATTTCAACAGTATCATTAACAACATTTTCATTTAAAACTGTTGATATAAATGTTTGGTCTGCACCTGATAAAGATAAGCTTAGTGTAGTTTTTGTAATATCTGTTTGTTCTTCAAATGATGAGCCACCAACTAAAAATGCAGAAGCTGTGTAAGTTCTACTTGTACCTGATATTGAAGAAGTTAAATCAAAGCCATTATCAGTTAAATATACAGGTGTTGAAAATCCTATCTCAATTAGATGTATGGGTCTAATCTGACCTGTTAATAACTCGTTTTTTACTGCTGTCGTTAGTGTTCGTGCCATGTTCCTCGTAATATGTTCTAGTTATAGCTTCTGTACCTTTTAACATGGTAAAATTAAATTTGCTATCAGGTTTTTTGTAAGCTTTTAAATCGTTTGTTTTCTCGTCAATCTCATCTTCATTTACAATAGCAGTAGCTTCAAATTCAGCACTTACTAAGTGTGTAATTTTGTATTTTTTCATTAAAGAGTTTCTTCAACATCTAACTCAAATTGATATAAAACATTACCATCTTTATCAGCACCTACTGTACCAAATTCTTGAATATCATTTATTAAATGCACAGTAAAAGGTACATTGTCGTAAGTGACAGCAGAATCATTTGTTAGTGCTGTTATAAGAGGTGGCTCTATTGTAATTGTTGCTTCGTTTGAACCATCGGCTGTTGCATCAGCAACTACCATATAAACTTTATTATGTGATGCGAATTTAACAAAGTCTCCAGCTTTCAATGTTCCTGTCATACCATCAATATCTATTGTTGTATCTCCAACTGCGTGAACACCATTTACAAGAACAGTACCACTTACATTACCTCTAGCATCTTCTATTTCAGGTGGGATTATTGTAAAATTTTCTTTTCCTGATCTTTGTTTAATTATAAAAGCCATAAGTTCTCCATAAACATCTGACCTTTTTGCTGTAATAATTCTAGCTGTAAAACCAAATCTTTGATTATCTACTTGTCTTGCAAGTTTTTTACCTGAGATTGATTTTGATATAATTGTATTTTGAATTGACTTGATGCCAAGTGTTTGAAATTTAGATGTTGATATTGGAAATGCACCACTCATTATACTAACTCACTTCTTCCTTTTTCTGCCAAAGCATTATTAATTATTCCTGTTATTGTGCCTCTGTTTTCTTGTAAAGCATCGCTAAATCCTCTTGAATCTATTGTGTTGATTGTAAAATTTACATTTACTCCACTACTACCTTGACCTCTTGCGTTTTGAACTATTTGACCTGTACTATTTGGAACAAATACCTCAGCACCTCTTTCTCCAACAATAACAGGCTGACCTTTACTTACTGCTCCACCCTGTGCAAAGCTACCCATACTTCCTGAACCACCTGTAAAAAAACTTAAAACAGCTTGTTTTTTCATTTCAGATGTTTGTTTTTTCATTTCATTAGTTTTTTCTTGTTCTTTTTTTAGTTGTTTTGCTAAAATAAATTCTTTTGCTTTTTGCATTACTAATTCAATCGCCAATCTTAAAGTAATCTCAATAGCCATACTTACTAATCTTACCATAAACTCTTGTGCTATTTTTTTTAAAGAGTCTCCAAGCTTTTCTCCCATAACTACTGCTCTACCCATACTATTAGAAACTTTTGAAATTCCCTCATTTATTGATTCTGCTATTGTTTCTCTAATATTTTCCATTTTCTTTTTAAATTCTTCTAATGAGCCTTTGTTTAATTCTCTAAATTTTTCTATCATTGTTTGTGTAGCTGATGGAATAGCAACTGATAACTCATGTTCAAATTCATGTGCAATAATATTAGCATTGTTAAATTCTTCTCTAACTTGAATCATAGTTTTATGTAAATCTCTTGCTGGTGGTAAAATATTATTCATTTTATGTTCTAAAGAATCTACATCTTCAAGAAATCCCTCAAACATTTCATCAATACCTTTAAATGCTAAAAATACTGCACCACCTGTTGCAAGTAATTTTGCTATTGCTAAAAATCCACCTTTAATAACTGATGTTCCAACACCAATAGCCATTGTTGATTTTGCAACATTCATCAATGCAACAGCCACTCTAGTAAAAAATAAAACTACTTTAAGTGCTATCAAACCTTTAATAATATTTAACAATAAAGTAAAATTGTCTTTTACAATTATTACAGCTTTACCTAATTTCTCTACTGATACTGCTAATACAATTCCTATCTTTCTTCCAACATTATCTATGTTCTCTGCATTTTTTTCTAAAAATTTATCTAACTCTCCAAACTGTGTTTTTAATCCCTCAAAAAATCCAGCTTCTAAAATAGTTTTCTTAAAGCTAAATATTTTATCGCCAATCATTGACAAAGTACCTGTAAAGGTATTTGCTAAATCATCTGTTGCTTGTCCAAATCTACCACCTTTACCAAATACTTTTTCAAAAGCTTGTACTGTTTGTTCTATTGAAACTGTTGCTCCAGCTTGAAAGCCAAGCATATTTCTTACACCTTTTTCTCTAAATAAATCTGCTGAACCTATACCAGCACTAAATGATCTTTGTATTTGTTCTGCTGTTGTTCTAAAATCTAATCCTGTGACAGAAGCAACATTACCTGTTATCTCTAACATTTTCTGTAAATCTTCTGCGTTATCTGTGACAGTTGCTAATATACCTGAACCTGATTGTATTTCTTCAAGAGAGAAAGGAACTTTAGATGCAAACTTGACCATATTGTCAAAAGCTTTTGCACCCTCATTGGTATCTTTTAACAAGAATCTTAATCTTACTCTAAGGTTTTCTAATTCTTTACCTGTATTAACTAAATTTCTTACTACAAGACCAGCACCTAAACCAATAAAAGCATTTCTTACATTAAATACAGCACTTCTTACTTTTGCCAAACCTTTTTGCAAACCACCTAAGGCTTGTTTCGTTTTATCTCGTGCTATTATGTCTATGTTTAATTTTTGATTTGCCATTATTTATATTTACTTACCTATTATACCTTTGTTGGTTTTTATACTCATCTTGCTCTTTTTTCAAGTAAGCTATCCATAGATTAAAATGGCTCATTGGCATATCTAAGACTTTTTGGATAGGAAGTTTGAGTCTGTCAGCAACCACTAACATATTCCGAGTGTCAGGGTCGCTATTTACTTTTTTTCAGCTTCCTCTAATGATGAATCTGCTAATATTTTATTTGATATTGTAGCAATAACATTTGAATCAGCATTTCTTCTTAATTCAAATTTATCTTCTAATTTAAAAGCTTTTTTAAGTTCGCCTTTTTCATCTTTAACTTTAAGCTTCATAACAATCAAATCAACAAGAACATTTAAGTCTTGAAAGTTATTTGATTTTTTAAAGATAATGTTTTTTTCTTCAAGTGTTAAAGGCTCAGAATAAAATACTGATGGATTACCAGCTTCATCTTTCCATTCAGGAACTTCAATAATTAAAGTTTGCAGAGTCTCAAAGTGAGACTTAACTCTATCTATTACTGACATAAATTATTATTCAGTTCCTATTGTCAAAGCATCAGTTCCTTGAAAAGTCACAGTTCTTGAAACAATCCCATCTAAAGGTTGTGATACAGACATGCCTGTCACTATACCAGCACCCTCAAATTTTCTGTCTCCTGATGAACTTCCCTCAGGTAATAATTTAAAAGTCACACTTGCACCAGCAGTTAGTGATGTTTGACCACTATCTGTTTCGTCAAAGTGCATTTCTAATGTACCTGAAAATGATGTTCTACCAGCTATGAAACTTTTAGCACCATCTGACATTTGTGTAGATTCAACAACATCTCCTGTTGTTTCAAGAGTAAAAGATGTAAGTTCGCCAACTGCTGTTCCACCTACTGCTACTTCGCCCTCTTTTCCATGATGTACTGCCATTTTATTCTCCTATAATTAATTTGTTTATATTAGTTTTCTTCTTCATCGTCAATATCTTCATCATCATTATCTTCGTCAAAATCTTCTTCTGAGTCATCTTCCCATTTCTCATCTTCTTCTTGGTCTCTCAAATCAGCAAGTAAGTCTTTAACTTCTTCGCACATCATTGATTCTTTGTCGTGCAATTTTTCAATGCTGTCTATTTTCTTTTCTATCTTATCAATAATTTTATCTCTATTTGCCATCTATTCTCCTTGTTTATGGTGTTCCAGCTTGGAACTCATAAGTACATCTAACAACCATTCTTATACCACCAATAGGAAACAATGTACCCTCGTCTGTTTCAACACTTGTGACTTCTGTATCAAGTGCGTTGCCACTTCTTGTAATATCAGATTCTAACTCTGTTTCAATAGCTGTGATTAATTGATTTCTTTTAGTATCAATATTAACTTCAGCACCTTTAACAAAACCAAGTATAACAAAATCAATAGTGCCTAATCTAGTCTTTGCACCACTACCTATTTCAGCATCTTCTCTAGTTTCTTCAGATGTTTGAACTATTACTGCTGGATATTGTTTATCTGATAACTCGTCTAATTGAAAAGGTTGTCTTGTAGCTTTCTTAATTGATGGGCTACTTATACCTGATATGGTTGATAAAAGGTTTGATGCAATATTTTCTCTTATACTCATAGTCTAGTCATCTTTAATTGTTTTTCAATAAATCTGTTGAATTGCTTACTTATAATCTTTTCTGTTCTATCATTAAAGCCAAAAAATTCTCTTTTAGGCTCATTTAAAACTTGGTTAAATAATGCTCTTTGTCTCATTTGCGAATTTGAAAAACCTAAAGATACTTTATGCTTACCTGTTTTTCTACTTGTTAAACTTCCTAACATTCTGCCTGAATAAAACAAATCTACTTTAAGTGGCTTACCCTCTCTCTGTAATTGTTTTCTATAAGAATCTGAATATTGTGCAAATGGTACATCTCTTGCATCTATACCTTTTGCTGTTTTAGTTCTAATTATGTCTAATAATTGAAAACCAGCTTGTTTAACACCTTTGTCAATAAATCTTGGAAGTTTAAATTGTAATTTTTTAAATTTATTAATTATTTCTTTTTCGTTAGATTTAATTTTTAGATCAACAGCCATTATCTAGTCAATCTTCTAAATCCATGTAAAGGCTCTCTTTCAGAAACTTGTATAGTGCCATCTCCTGTCTCATCATACTCAACACCATCTTCTAAGATTGTTCTCCATTCTTTATTGTACTCTGACATATAAAACTCGCCCATTCTTTCAAATCTGTCTTTTTCTGTTTCAGGTCTAAACTTAGTTAATGCTGGACAAAGAAATCTACCCAAAAATAAATATACACCAGCCCTCTCAAACTGATCTAAATTTACTTTTGTATCTACCATCTCAGCAGTATTTAATACTGTAATATCTGTAAATACATTTGTTTTGTAAGTCTGCCACCACTCTACTCTTAGCTGTCTAAGAATATCATTTGTTGTTTGTGCAAAGAAATTTACTGCTTCTGTATCAGTTGAAGCTATGCCAAAACCAAAAGCATCAGGTTGATACTTAGTGACATCATCAGCAGTTATAACATTTGCACCTGTGTAGTTAGCCATTATCTAACACCCATAATCCAATTAATTATTTTTTTAATTTTTTTTTTTAGTTTTTTTAGCATTTTTTTTTCTCTTTGGTTTAAGTTGAACTACTTTATCAGAAATGTCTTTTACTGTCGCTTTTTTAATTTCTTTTTTTACTGCATCAACAGGAGCAAAACCTCTCATTTCAAAATGTTTTTTATTTGCTTCGTATTGATCTTTTGGTCTTGTTATTGTTTTTTTTCCATTTGTTAATTCTATATTCATAAAATCTCCTAATTTAGATGTGAGGGCAGTTGCCCACCCTCACAAAGTATCCAATTATTATTGGATTGAAGAATCAGAGTGTACTTCAACACCATAAGTATCGTTAAGTTCTCCGACACCATATACTGCTGTTGCAACAATCTCATCTGCTCTAAGAGAAGCATCTCTTTGAGTTTCGATTTTAAGGTCTTGCATCATAGCTAATGCTAATGCGTCTCTGTGGAATACACCTTGTTTGTAGTCTCCACCTGTACCTGTGTGATCAATGTTAGTTGTTTCATAGATTGGAACTCCACCTAATCTTCCAACAAAGCCATTTCTTAAAGCTTCATTTGATACATCATTACCATTTGCATTTGCAAAAGTATTAGTCAAATTAGCTTTTAAGTCATAAGCTACCATTGGATGAATTACAGTTGAAACACCATCCATAGATACTCCAGCATTTCTTACATTTGCAATCGCTTGAAATATAATAGCTGAAGTTAAAGCTGTTGAATCGCCACCAACTGCTGTACTAAAGCCATCGAATAATGCTGTTAAGTCTTTATCTATTTTTTTTGCAATCGCTTCTCCAAATAATCTACCAATATCTCCAGCAACATTTCTTGGTGCTGAGTTTCTTGCTAAATCTGTAAGAGTTGTCATAATTCCATTTTCTGATGCTGTGATAGTCACAGAAGTTGGATTGATTGCTGTGTTAGATAAATCAGTTGCTTCTGATACTGCTGAAGCAGAAACTACTCCATAGATAGGAACTTCAACTGACTTTCCACCACCTTGTATTGCATAATTCTTTACAAGTGGTCTCATAATTGATTGTTCACTTGCTACGAATAATGCCTCTGCTACGATCTCAGTATATAATTCCGAGAGTGTAGAACTTGTGCTTTCGTTTGCCATTTTATTTACCTTTATTTGTTATTTGTTAAATTAATCTGAGTAGGTTTTGAATCTCGAATTTTACGATACTCTGCATACTTCTGACGATCTTCTGCCTTACTCATATCTAAATCCTGAATATTAAATGGTTTTACAGTTTTACCCTCGATGCTACTCTGACTACCTGTGCCTGACAATGACCCTTTTCGGAAATGTGGGTTAGCATCTAAAAACTCTTTAACTCTATCTTCTATCGTTAATAGTTCCCCTTTTGGGTTATAACGAATATTCTTATTGTTATCAAGTATTTCTACTCGACCATCATCATTATAATTAACTTCATTCTTTAGCAAAGATACTACTTGGTCAGGAGCAATAGCATTGTTCTTAGAAGCTAATGACATTATAGAGTTATCTACATTTATCGTTTTAACTTTAGACTTCCAATCAGCTAACTCTTTATCTTTCTCAGCTATTCTTTGCTTCATAAGATTTTCAAGATCAGCTTTAGTCTTTGCTTCCTGTATTTGCTTTTCTTTAAGTATTTCTTCTTCTTGTTTCTTAGCTTCGTCTAACATTCTTTGATGCTTAGACTTCTCAGCTTCTAATCTTTGCTTGACAATTCTATCTACATCTTCTTGATTAAATGTTGGTGTTGGTTTCTCGTCAGTTTGAGTTTGTTTAACTTCAGCTTCCTGAACATCATTTTTCGGTTGATTAACCTGTGTGTCATCTGACATTGTTTTCTCCTATTGTTTATATTGTTGATGTATCACTACTTTTTAATTAAATCAATATGCCTGTCTCATTTGGGTCATATCCAAATAAGTCTATTATTTGTTTTTTAGAGATAGGCTCATTGTTTGATATAGCCTTTTTAACTAAATCTATAAGTGTTTCTTCTCCATCTTCTGTTAAAGTGACAGTATCTATATCGTATTCCTCTCCAAATTTATCAACATAAATGCCTAATAATTCATGTAAATCCATTATAATAAATTACTCCTTTCATATAATTCGCCAAATGTTCTTGTTGTTTGTGGTGCATAATAGTTCATAAGTTTTATGTAAATTTCTTTATTGTCTGTGTTTGATAATGCAGTAAAGTTAGCAAAAGCTTCTGTACTATGACCATAAGTAATTTTTCCATAACCTTTTTTAATTGTTTCAGTAGCAAAAAATTTTTCATAATATCCTAGCTTATGTCCAAAACCGATTGCGTTGTTTGTTATTGCTCCAACATAATCTGCAAACATTGGGTCAAAATATTTACCAGCATCTCTAGTAGAAGCTGTAAATGACTCTCCATTTTTTAACTTTAATTTTAAAGATTTTCCATATCTTGAAAAAACTAATTTGTGTTTTATTGAAGTCACAAAATCTATTGTTTCTGTTTTCATTGGGTCATAAGTAATACCTTTTTCTCTTAATAATATTCTTATTTCGTTTTTATCTAATGGAAATGATTTTTCTTTTATAATATCGTCAAGATATTTTGTTCTAATTGCTAATCTTTCATCAAATGTTTTACCTTGTATTTTTATTGCTAAAGAGTTTAAGTCATCTGTATAACTTGTTAAGCCTACCTTGATATTATCTTTTAAATTAACTCTATCTGCCATCATTTCTATTTGTGCAGAATTACTTAATTGAACTGAATACTTACCTTTTCTTTCATCTACAACATCGTCAAATAATGTTTTTCTAAAAGATGTTGTTGAATAAACTACCCTATCAGAATTTGGTATAATTTTTTTTGCTATATCTTTTTTTTCTAACATTATGTTTCCAATATTGTGATCAATCTTATGTCCAAATTCATGTGCATATATTCGTCTTGCTCTTAAATTATTTTCTATATTAAAATCACTTAAATTTATTTCGTCTGTTGTAGGTCTATAAAAAGCATTATCTCCTCTTAACTGTGGCATCTTAGGAGATTTAGGTATTTTACTAATAGTTCTAGTAAAGTTTGTTGCAACTGTACCAAATGCTAATGGTAAATATTTTCTTTCTTCATCTGATATATCTCCAAATATTGAAGTTGTTGGTTTTGTATCTTGTTTAGAATCTTTTAAAAGTGTAGATGAATCTTCTCCATCATCTTCATACCAATCAGGATTTACATAACTAAACTGATGTCTGCAATTATATCCACCTCTGACTACCATTGGATTACCACCCTTTTTACCTGACCAACTTCTACTAGCCCAAATGTCTTGTATCTCTGCTATGGTAAATAAACCATTCTTTCTTTTGTTAAGCTGTCCACCTACCATTCTTCTACATAAATCTCTTGTTGTAGGTATTACATCTCCATAATATTTAACAAATGTAAGTCCAGCATCTTTTGATTTATTAAAGTTTAATGTAGCATCAAAGTCTCGTAAAGAATCATTAAGTATTTGACCAGCATATCTTTTCATATTCTCGCCTGTTCTAGTTCTTGCATATTTACTTTGTAATTGTTTAATAGCTGAATCTACTCTACCTTTTAATCTTGGATTATCTCTGTTTCTTTTTACATAACTTACTAATCTATTTACTGCTGGGTCTCTTGAACTTGCATAAATACCATTAATAGATTCTCTTAATTCTTTTTCTAATACTGTAAATTCAGTTCCAACTAATGTGTTTTGATATACTTTATCTGATAGTATTCTTGTAAAATTGTTTGATACATCTTTAAACTGTGTGTAATATTGTTGCTTTAAATTTTTTACTAAAGCTAAATCTCCCTTTGTAAGTTCTTGAAATTCAGGTGGTATTAATCCTATTGTTTTAAATTGTCTCTCAACTCTTTTAGCTTGTTCTCCAAAACCTTTTCTAACAACTCTATCTGCAAATGGTAAATATTCTTTATCAAGTATTGCTTTTATCTTTGGTCTTATTGCTACTGCACTTTGTAGTTCAATAAGCTTACCAGCCTGTCTTGGTAAATTAGTATCAGCTAATGCTACTATCTCATCTTCTATTTTATCTAGTGTTCTTGTAAGTGATTCGTAAAATTCAACTTCGGCTTTTTCAATACCTCTGATTCTGTATTCTGTTAAGTCTTTTACTATATCTGACATTCATTAAACTTCTTCTTCTTCTACTGTTTCTTGTTGAACTTCGTCTTGTGTAAATTGACCAACTTCTGAAGCTGAGTCTATTTCATCAAATATCTCATTAAGTTTTTCGTTATCATCTACTACTGCTCTTGCAATCTCTTTATCTACTTCTTTCATAAATGTAGGAGAGCCAATACCAATAGACTTAGCTTGTTGATAGTAAATAAGATCAGTAGCATAATCTCTTATGTTAAATGAATCAGGATAATTTATTTCTCCATCAAATGTAGCATTTTGAAATAGTGCATATAATCTAAATATTTGTTCTTCTGCTATTTGTAGATTGTCTGCTTTTTCTGATAGTCTTGCATTAAGTAATTCAAATTCTGTTTGTAAAGCTATTCCTGAAGATACTGCTTGTTTAGTTGTTCTTACTGCTCCTGTATGTGCTATTCTATTAATAGCATTTACTTTGCCATTTATAGAATCCATTATTGCCTGTAAATTTTGCCCTGATGGTTGAAGTAGATATGGTTTTAAATTAGGCTCTAATTCTTCAGGCATTTCTATTACAGCACCAGCACCAGCAGACGCATTAACCGATGGAGTCTTAACTAAACTAGGATGATTTGTTAATCTAATAAGTTGTTCTACTTCTGACAACTCATTGTAGATAGCTTTTTGTAAATCAGCTATGTCAGTAAGGTCTGATTGACCAATTCCCTTTTTGTGCGATTTGGAATTGTATAAGATAACTGCTGGTATCTTGCCAATCAGATTATCGGCAGTATCTATTATTGTCGGCTCGTCTCTGTCTGTTTTTGCATAGACAGTTTCAATCCGATCAAGATACCATAATCTAAAGTAAGTGCCACCATCCTTATCTACTTCCTCTCTTACTTTCAGATAATCTAATGTGTATTTTCCATTTATTTCTCTTTTGAAATTCCAATCTAAAACATTCTCAGGTGTTAGTATTGACATATATGGTCTTATGTCTTGGTCTAGTTCTTCTGCTCTTGTATTTGTTGTGACTTTTGGTTTATCTAAAACTAAAAAACAATGTCCATAAATAGAAGCATAGTTTTGAGCCTGTTTCATTACAGAGTCAAAATGGTTTCCATCTAAGTCAGAGTCTTTTAAGAATAATTCTAAACTAGGCTCATCAGCCATAGCACCAAAATCTCTTGATGCTTTAACTCTAAATAAAAATGATGAATAGATTTGTATAATGTTTTTACAATGGTTATCACATGGAGTATTACCAAGTCTTTGATTGTACTCGTTGTCTAATTCTAAATTATATCTGTTAAGGTATTGACCCAATGTATAATCATAACCACCATTAAATGATCTTATGTAATATTCCCATTGATTAACATTTTCTTTGTAGTCTTTGTGGGTCTCAAATGCTTCGTCTCGTGAATATGCCATAATCTATTTCATTGTCCATCTAGTAGGTCTTGAACTTGGCATCTGAACTACTAAAGGTTTTATGTAATCAATCATATAACCCAAAGCATCATTCATATGGTCAAATCCATCCTCTTTGTTAGGAATATTTGTATCTTCCTTGTATGTTTGTCTTTGTAATCCTTTTATCAATGTTTTGCAAGATTTGGAAACAAAAATATGACGATTTCCATTAGTATCTTTGAGTTTAGAATTTACAGCATTGATTCTATCTCTTACTGCTGGATGTCTATTTTTTACTTTAACATGGAAGCCACCATTCTGTAATATTGATAAATCAGTTCTCCCACCAGCACTTGTTTTTCTTTGTCTTGAAGCTGGGTCAGGGTAAATAGTTATGTGCATCTTAGTTCCATATCTATCTCTTATTTCCTGTACCATTTCATCAGTATTACTTGAATAAATGACTATCTCATCAACTATGTATATCTTATCTTTTTCTATTTGTGCTACGCAACATGACATCGGATTAACATTGAAGTCCATGCCAATATGTAAAGGCTTTGCATAATCTATATGTTTTTCAATAACAGAATCAACAGGATGAAAATTATAATATATTGCTCCAGCATAATTCTCGAAAGTACCCTCAAACTCTTGTCTAAATGTTCTTTGGTCTAAGTCTTGTCTAGCTTGATTAAGTTCTTTCTCAGATACCATACCACCTTGTAAAGTAGTAAATTGAAAGCTATCCCACTCAGGGTCTTGCTTACCTTTTAAGTACATCTCATAACTCCAATTACCATAACCTTTTGGAGTACCACACATCATAACATGACCAAGTGTATCTGATACTGATGCTCTTAATACTTCAAACCATGCTCTCTTATCTATATCTGCAAACTCATCTAATATAAGAAAGTTTAAACCTGTACCTCTAAGTGTGTCAGGTAAATCAGCAGACTTTAATGATATTGTACTATTTGTTTTTCTTATAGTTATTGTAAGTGTAGTTTCGTTTATATCTTCTATCCAATTAAATTGATTAAGAACTTCTTTTAATTGACTCCAGCAAATGTCTTTTGCCATCTTTAGTGTTGGTGCTACATACCATATCTTTTGATTAGGTTTTGATGCGTATTTCATCATCTCAGTTATAGCAAGATATGTTTTACCAAATCTTCTACCTGATATTAATACTCTAAATCTCTTACTTGATTGACTTATAAGATGCTGGGGTTTTGTTAATGTAATCTTCACTTAGACACCAATATTTAACTATATATTTTTGTTCGTCAAATTCTTTAGGTGCTTTACTAACTAACTCTATTGTTTTTTCAGCACCTTTTGAAACACACTCTGAATAACTTAAAGCTTCTCTATCTGTAAGTGGTGGATAGCAGAAACTATTGGCTAGTGAACATATTTGATACAGTAGAATCCATTTCATCTATTTTTTCTTTTTCATCCTTTTGTGCATTTGTACTCTCCAAGACCAATGAAATATTGACCTTGCTATCTTGCCTATTTTTTCTACCAACCAATCTATCATTGTTAAATCTCACTTCGTTCTCGTATGTCCTGTCTTCGTCAATCATATTATTCTAAAATTAATTTTTTTATTGTTTTACTTCCATCAATATTTAACTCTACTTCTGCTTTTGATTTAATACATTGATGTTCTATGTTAGAACCTGTTTCAGTTCTCTCAGCATATCTCTTACCTTTTAAACACATTTTCATAGAGTATTTATTTGTTTTAGGGTCTATTTGTATTCTATGTTCTTTAATCTCATTATTTACTATCATTAATAAAGCTACAACTGTTTCAATCATTAGTGAGAACTCCCATTAGTATATTTCATCTCTCTATTTGAATCTTTTAATTCCTCAATATCGTTTAATGCTTTTTCTAATTGTTTTTCGATATGAGTAAGCATTACCTGATTGTGTATGTTTTTATCTAACAACTCTTGGTGCTTTTCTATTGTTTCGTATAAATCTTCTAATAATAAAAACTGTTCTTTATCTACTGTTGTTTGTTCAGATGCTTTTAACAAATCTGCGTTCATTAACTCACGACTCGTTTCGAGTGAGGTAAGCCTAGCAGTTAAATCTGACCAAGCTAGTACACCAATTATAACCCCACCTATAATAGCCAACATATTTTTAATTGGCATAGCAACAGATGTGTTCTCACTTAATTTCATATCTTAAATCCTTTTCTCCAGCTTCTCATAGCCCAATATACAGGAGATAAACTTTTCTGTCCTTTTACATTAGCCAAGATGGGTCGGAATCTCGCAAAGAAACTTCTCTGCCTAGCTGGTATATTCTTTTTTATACTCATTGTCTTTGAACCAAAATTAATCTTTTTGACTCTACCTGACTTATTATCTCTTACAAATACTTTGAATTTTTTTACATCTCCACGAGAGGGTTTATTTAATTTTACAGTTCTACCTTTATATTTTGCCATAGTGATATTTCTATATCACATTTTATTTGGGTCTTGAATACAAATATGTCCTTGCCAAGTTCCTCTACCATCATTTAAAAACCAAGCTGAACCTCTTGGGTCATCCCAGCTAAATGTTGCAATAGCTTCTCTGTGTCCATCAGCAAAGTCTCCACATTCCATTAATGTCATTGGTCTAGCAAACTCTAAGACTTCTTTAATCATCTGACCATCAAATGATAAAAGTAATAATACTAAATAGTGGACAGGTTGTTCCATTATCTTTTAAATCTTCTTGGTCTCCATTTATTGCAAACATAAGTATCTCTAACTCCTTTAGTTCTATAAACACCACAAAACATATGCTTTTGTGAAAATAAACCACAGTTCCCACAGCTACCTCTACCTGTTGATGGTCTATAATCCTGTGGCATTTGGTATGGAATAAACTCTCCATTAGGATAAAACATTGACCTTTTACTCATCTGCCCTGTCCTCTGTATTTTTTATAACTTCTTCGTTTGTTCTTATTCATTGTTGAAGTGTTGGGTCGTCTCCCAATAGAAGTGCCTTTGTAAGTTTTTTCATAGACAACTACTTGTCCATATACATTACCTTTTTTCTTTGCCATTCAAATCTTTTACTTCTTCAGCTTTAGCTTCTATGATTAATGGTAAAGGCTCTGTTGTTGATGTTGTGTGTACCTTATCAACCATGTTAAGGTAATTTTTACTCAGCCACACGAGAAGTTTATCATTACCTTTCATAGCTTTCTCATACATTTTCTTTCTTAAACTAGCTTTACCTTTATTTTTATTAACCTCTAATAAATCGGCAAATCTTCTTTGTAATGTTCTTGCAGATATTCCTACAATACTACCTATTTCTTCTTGTGTGCATCCTATTTGACTTAAATTTGCTAATACTTTTTCATCAATAGACTTTTGTGGTCTGCCTAATTGTTTTTTTTTCTCTGCCTTATTTATGTCGGATTTCATATTTGATTCTTATACCTGATCTCCCCAATAATCCCAACCCTTAACTTTCTGTCTAGCAAACAATTCTATTCTAGGTAAATCTCCACATAGCTGTATTATTCTATCTCTAATCTCATCAGGTTTTTTACTATGCTCTTGTCTTTTACTAATAATTAATTGTTTTACAGCTTTAGAGAGTCTTTTTGGTTTTCCTTTAGTTGCTAATAAACACATCTCAGGATTTGCTCTTGTCCAATATCCTAAACCTGTAAAATATCCATCTGATTTTTTATTTTCTTTAACCCATGTAAAAGCTACTGTTTTATATTTGAAACCCCATCTTTTAATAACTTCCATAGCTTCAGGTAGCATTGGGTCAATAACCCATATAAGTAAGATACAATCATTATTAGAAATTGTATCAACAGGTAAATTATAAATATCGTTAATATTAAGGCAATTATAATGCTGTAAAGCAGATCGTTTATTACCTTTATCAGAGTATGTTTTAAAGTACCAAGCTGGGTCACAATAAATAATATTATATTTTTTTTTAGGAAATGGTATCAAATTTCAATCTTTTTAAGTTCCTTAATACATCCTATCGGAAAGACATTTCTATCACTAAAAGTTTCATCATCATAACTAGCAAATGACCAAACACATTTTTTATTTTTTTTATATATATAACCCATTGTGGTCATTAGTGCTGGTTTCATATTATCAAATTCAGTTGCAGAAGCATGAGACCCATCGGCTAAAATATCGTACCAAACAATTTTGTAGAAATAATATTTTTTCTTACCTATTGAAATGTGTCTAAACTTTGACTTTTTTTTAACCATCTAATGTTTTCTATTGTTATTGGACTCAACTATTGCTCTGTAATATTCAAGCTGGGTTTTAAGCATTTTATTTTCTAATGACAACTTTATCAATCTTTTTCTAGCATATCGGAATATTCTAAGTATTGCTCTCATCATAGTCCTTTATAGGCTCATCTTTCCATTTATGCTTTTTGTATTTTTTGCCATCTTTTTCTAGTATTGTGTAATGACCCCAATCGCCAACAGACTTATAACCATTATTCACATCCTTGCTTGACCCTATACTAATAGTTTCTTTAGTAGATAGTGTATTAGTATAAGGCGATAGCTGGTGTTGAGGTGGTTGTACATCCTCTAGGTATTGATATTTGTCGTAGTTTAAGCACTCAATAATAGATATTTTACGACTAGGGTGGTTGCTAGTGGGCAAAAGGTGGTGCATTCGGACATTAATCATCTTCCTATTTTTAAGCCTTTTGATAAAAGTCCTCATTTCTGAATATGTAATTCCCCATATCTCAGCATTTTTTCTTAATGGAAATATTAACTCAGCTTTTTTAACAAATATCTTATTGTCTAAAAAGTTAAGAGTCTTATCCTGATGTGTTGCTTGACTAATCATATATATCCATATTGCACATTGTTTTAGGTTTTTAAATACAGGAGATTTCCATATCTTTCTCCAAACTAAAAAATATCCGCTATTGCGTTCCATTCCTCTATCCTCTCTCTCAGTTGTTTTTGTAATTGTTCTTCTGTTCCATATTTAGACTCAAAAGCTTTTTTGCCTAAATGCACCGATATTTTACCTGTCCTATGGTGTGAAGCACATAAAGGCAAAATGTTAAAATGTGAGGGTCTCAGACCCATTCCTGTATGCTTTCTGATGTGATGTATCTCGCTAGGAACAGAAACTTTACCATCTATCTCACAAGCTATACATCCATAATCAGCTACTTGTTGCATCCACTTTCTCTCTGCTACTGTTGGTCTTTTTTTTGCCATACTATCGCAGTTTTACCATAAGGTGTTTCTTTTCTTCTTCCACTATCTTCTATCAATCCAAGAAGCTGTAATTCTCTGCATCTTGCACAAACACTTGATAATGGCATTTCCAACTCATCAGATATTTCATAATTTGTTGAAGCCTGAGTCTTAACATACTCATAAACTTGTTCTCTTTTTGTCAGTTTATCTTTTTTATTAGCCCAAGCTGATTTACTTGTATCTGTATAATTGTGAGCATTATAATCAAGTTCTAGTTGGATTTTCATTTTTTCTCTCCTTATGTTGTTTAACTTCAGTTTTACAATTTTTAATCCATTTCTTAATTACATGATTTGGTACATATCTCATAGCTTCCCAAAAATGATCAATGTCATTACCTGTAATATCATGAAAACACTCTCCATCATGAACTTTGACAAAAACTTCTCTATTTACTTCACGCAGTTCTTTCAATAATGCTTCTTTTTTTTGATTAAGTTTCATAACAATATTGCTCCTATAATAAAACCAAGTATGAAGCCAACTATATATTCTCGGTTATATAGTGACCACACACTTAGCTTTTCTTTTAGTTTATTAAAATGGTGGTAAATCATCATCAAAAGATTCTTCAGCTTTTGCGACTTGTTGCATTGGCTGTGGAATTGCTTGTGCGATAGGTTTCATACCATCCACATTAGGTTGAGGTTTATAAGGCTTAGTCATAATAAAACTTAAAACCATTTGAGTCGTACCTTGATCGTATTTATTAGGTGTCTCAATGTCCTGAGTCTTAGCATACCATTTTCCTGTATAACCTTGTCTTACAAAGTTTTGTACTCCCTCTGTATGATACCACTCGTCTATTTGCGATAGCTTATATTTTTTCTTTGTTAAGCTACAAGTAAATAAACTTTTGGCATCAGCTTTGTATTCAAACTTAGGAGATTTATTTCCTGTGGGTCTGAGATACATTGTTAAAGCACAAAAAGGTGTTTTTTGTTGTTGTTGGTACATTAGTTGTCTCCTTTCTTAACTAAATCAAAAAAAGACTTATTATCTACATGATTTATTTCTGATACATTAAAAAATAAATCTCCTGTAATAATATTTCCTTTAACACTTTGAGTTTTTAAAACATCTATTAAATGTGATAATTGATGCGTTTCTAAAGTGTTAAAAGTTCCAACTAAGTCATTCACTTCTTGTTTTTGACTTGTTTGTACTCTTACTGTTATTGTCATTAGTTGCTCCTCTGTTTATTATATTCCAAGTTTCTTTGCTTAAAATCTTCTTCTAAGCTATTCAGATATTTACAAGCTTTAAAACCTTTTAGATACTTAGGCTTAATTTGAAATATCCTCATCTCCACATCCTTAACAGGCTCTTTTGGAATATTAATAACTGCTAAGAACTCAACTTTTAAATCAGTAGAATCTTCTACTAATTTTTTATAAGTATGAATTTGGATTGGCATATCAGGGTAAAAATCCTTAGATGTTTTAAAATCTAATATTCCAATCTTACCTTTATACTTAACAAGGCAATCAAGAGTCCCACAAATATCAAGTTCTTTTGAATAGTAGGTTTTTTCTGTCTCAATTACTTTGATTTTTTTGCTATCCCAAAACTTCTTAAACTTTTCAAACATAGTTTTAAGTGGCTCTGAGTTTGGGCTAATAACTTCTTTACCTGTAATGTAATCTTCAGCCAAAGTGTGCATATTAGTACCAATGTGCATAGCATTTTCTTTTATTTGTTTTACCCTGTATTTAAGTTCATCCATAGTTTGCTGAATAACATCAACAGGTTTTTTTTCGTGTTTCATTTGCTGACCAAAAGCTTCATAAACACAATTTTCAGCCCACCACATAAGAGCCGATTTACCAAATCGTTCTCCTATAACAGTTGTGACTCCTTTTTTTTTAATCCCATCAACAGTATATCTTGCTCCTCTACCTTTAGGATTAAAACAGATTTCTCTGCCATCTTTATCTTTACTCTTGATTATCATGTCCATTCCCTCTCTTTGTTAAAAATTTATAGCCATTTTCTGTAATAGGCTGAATAAAGTAATTCCTATCACATTTTAAGAACTCGGCTAATTTAAGTTCATTATGAACACTCACAGCATTTTTACCTTTCTCGTATTTTTGAATCTGCTGGAACGTCACGTTTATAGCTTTGGCTACTCTTGTCTGAGTATAACCTCGCATTAGTCTCATCTTCTTTAACTGCAAACCAAATACCTTTTTCAAAACTATTTCGTTTTGATCTTCCGATACTCCAAACATATTGAGTACAGGTGGCATAAGATATGTTAGTTCACTTATCTGTTCTTGGTTTTTTATTATCATAAAAACCCCATTCCTTTCTCTCTCTGTCATCTAGTTTTTCAAATTGCCCTTGCCAACAAGTCCGACAGAGTAATGACTCGTTAAAAAGGGTGCTTCCTACAAACCATGCTAATTTATCAACTTTAGTATTGAAACATTTAGCACAGATGAAAGCTAATTTTTTTATTTGTGTTGATGGTCTTGGCATTAGTTCAACACCTGATGATTACGACCTAAAAGGCATTTTCTATAAATATCAGTATATTGAGTCTCAGCTTTAGGAGACAATATCCAAAAATTTATATTACCAAAAAATGTCGTATTATTTTTTGCAAGTTTCTCACACAAAATTTTATCATTTGAAATCTCACTTGCATTTGATGTTTCAAACTTTGATTTTCCTTTTGTGTCTATGATTGGGTCGTATTTGGCACATCCATTTAAAAGAGTGCATACGATCATTGTCATTAAGTACATTTTTTTCATAACTGTTTGTCCTCTCTCTTTAGATCATAGCTGGATGATACTTTGTCTGATGTATCTTCCAAGCTAATGACTTTTTGTTGTTCCTTATCTTCTTTAGCTTTTCCAACAAGTCCTTTTCTCTCACTATTGCCTTGTCGTACTTGGCTTGAAGCTTCGGAAGTGCTTTTTCCATTAGCTTTCTCCTTTATAAAGTTCTCTACTGAAACAACAGTAGAATTGGGATGGAATACCACCCCAAAATCTTTATACACCTTTTCTAGCAAATTAAATGACTTATTTCTAGTCTTAATTGATAAGATTAATTTAGGCATTTATTCTCTCCTTTTTATATTTATTTATGATTTTTTTGGCTAAAACAATCCTCATATTTATTAATTTAGAATATTCTAAATTGTCAGGATAATCAGACCTTTTCAAACCTCTTTTAAACATTCTTTTACAAGCATTTGCTATTTTTAAATATTGTAAAAACACTTTTAACTTTGATTTGAAAACTCTTTTAGTTTTTAAATCTTTATCAAGTTGTTCTAAATTGAACTTGTTAAAACCTCTTGATACATTTCTAGCCCATGTCATTTGCTCTCTCCTCTCTTACTGCATTATCAAAGTCATATTTAAAATCAAAAAAACTTTGTCTTTGTTCTTTTGTAAGACTCAATAAATATTTTGCATAATCATAGTCTTGTACTAATTCAGAATAATTAGCATCGTCTTTTTTTAAAACAAAACCAAAATCTCTGACAGCAACAAACATAGAAACATAATTATCAAGTATTGCAGTTCTCAAATCAAAAGCATTATTTACAAATGGTAGTTCTCCTGAATTGTACCATAACTCATTTGCTCTTTCATAATCTCCAGCAACATAGCTATCCCAAGAATAACCTGTGCATTGGATTATATAAGTGTCAGGAAAATTTTTGTTTTTTTCTTTGATTGATTTTAATGATTTCTCATAACTATCAATTTCAAGACCTGATTGACTTGCAATAGCATCATAACAAACTTTCATTTGTTCTAATGTATGTTTTGTTTTACTTCTTGATTTAGATAATCTTAATCTAATTTTTGGTAGTTTAATCATTATGCTCTCTCCTTTAAGTTATTTTGCTTTATAAAATTATTAAAAGCTTGATTAAGTGTTTTAGTTTTAAAGTCAGTTTTTTTGATAAGTTCCCAATGTGTACTGTGATCTTTGTATAAACTAACTGTATAACTACCACTAAATCCACAAGTAGTTATTTTATATTCATAACAAGTATTAGGCATTTGCTCTCTCCTTTTTAATTATTTTATTAATTATATCTTTTTTTAAATTAATATTAAGTTTATCTTTTAAATATGACAAAGCATCATCAACAGTTTTAAAATCAGCTATCAATGAAATATGATTATCTAATTTTTGAGATAAACGCATTTTAACTTTTTTTTCTAAACGAACAGGTGTTAAATCTTTATATACACCAGCTATACATTTTCTAATTATATAACCATTAGAAAAAATATAAGATGTTTGGGCAACTCTTTCTTGTTGCCCATTAATCCAAATCATTTCATCATATGATTTTATTTTCATTATGCTCTCTCCTTGTTCGTATGAATATCTAACAACTTTCCTTTTTTGTTTAGTGTTGTTAGCTTCTTGTTGTTTTTACAAAAAGTCATTTCATCTTTACTATT
>Ga0208767_1000518_pt1 | contig 31912 bp, 41 predicted proteins | sample VirMetDEL_Mar_21_FD_184514 | JGI IMG/M metagenome (GOLD analysis project Ga0208767, IMG submission 184514) | Aqueous microbial communities from the Delaware River and Bay under freshwater to marine salinity gradient to study organic matter... | ecosystem: Environmental > Aquatic > Marine >... | reverse complement strand
TAGAGCGCGAGCCTTTTTTCAGCGAGGACAGTACGGGAACCTCGTCTGGGTCGATACGATAAATTACGTCGGCGAGGGATTCCCGTGCGCCAATCGCATTTGCGGTGGATACAACAGCCATTGTAATGGCTCCTTTCGCGTATTAGCCCCGACGGGCTACAAGCGCGTCCAGAGCGTCATTGAATTTGCCGGTCTTGCTGAGTTTCTGCATCGCTTCGCGTTGGCGTTTCGACTTCACAGGCTCTGCAGCGACAGGCGCTTTACGTTTCACAACTCGCGGCGCGGTGCGCTTCTGCTTCGTGTCCGTGGCTCCCTGCTGCATTTGCTGGTATTGCCAAGCAGCACGAAACACCGGCAGCATCCGGGCGTCGTTAAGTTGATTGATTTCTTCGGCGGTAAATCCTGCGGCGAGGGCCGTGTCTACGATACCTTGTCGCTCGCGATTTAACGTCTCTGGGTCAGACCACTCAGGCATTAGTTCCATCGCGCGCTGGGCCTGGTGTTGGACCTGCTGCTGGAACGCTTCTGCCTGCTGCTGATGGATTTCCGCGAGCTTTTGCTCCCGTGCTTCCTGCAGGCGTTTGATCTGTAGAAGGGCCTTTGGATCGGCTTCGCTCAACTGGGCTTCTTGCTCTGGTGTGAGCTGGCTCGCGGCTTGAACGGCCTGTAGTTCCTGTTGCATTTGCATCAGCGTTTGCTGGTAGGTCTGCAACTCGGCGGTCATCTGGTTTTGCAGGTCACGCGCTTCTTTGGCCCGTGCTTGGGCCTCTTTGAAGCGGTTCTCTGTTGCCTCCCTTTTTTGCACATTTTCGACCACATCGTCAATGGCAAGGGTGCGCTCTTCGCCATCCACCACGACCCGCATCTGCCAAGTGCCGTCTTCGGCTTGGATCAGTCGTTCGGGCAGTTCTACGGTGTCTGGTTCTGCCGTGGCTTCAGCCTCAATTTCTTCGGCCTGCTCCGGTTCCTCAACGTCCTCCGCAGCAGTCTCAACCGGCGCATCAGCGTCCAACGCTGCCGGTTCGACCTCGGACGGCGGCTCGACTGGCGTTTCTGCCGGTGCTGCGTCCTGCGCCGGTTCATCTGTTGGGGCAGTGGCGCGGATCAGGTCCAGCGCTTCGGTCATGCTTAGGGTGGTGTCGCTCATTTTTTGGGTGCCTTATCGTCATGCTCTAATTTAGCTATTCGATTTTCGAGTTCACGGCGGATTGCTTTGATCGCGGTTATCGCGTGATACGCCTCTCTACGGGCTTCATCGTCCGCCGCAGACGACGATTCAAAACGCGCGATTGCGCGCTCCCGCATGGTGCGTTCGATTTCGATCCAGACGTCGCTGCGAAGTAGCTGCTGCGCGCCCGCTACAAATTCGCGCTCGTTCATGCAACGCCAGGGATATTCGTGGATACGGCTGAATCGCCCATGGCGAGTTTCGCGCGGCGGAGTTCAAGCTCGACCGACATTTCCTGCTGCTTGAGGGCCAGTTCAGCTTCGAGCTTTTCGCGTTCCAGCTGGTGGTCAGCGATTTGCTGTTCGCGCTTCAGCTGGATTTCCGCCTCGAACTCGGCCCTGCGCTGGGCGACTTCCGGGTCTTCCTTGGGCGGCTGCTGCGCCTGCATCTGACGGAACTCTGCCAACTGCTGGTCGGTCGCGAACATTGTATCGACGTCTTTGATACCCGCCATCATGCCAAGCCGCCGTACCGTGGACAGGTACTGCTCGACCGACACGACCGGGTTTTCGAGGCCCAGCTCCTGCAGGATTTCGCGCTGTAGCCCGGCGATCTGCTGTAGCGCGGACATGCGCTCTGCGTCGCGGCCGGTGCCAAGGCCAACGTCGATGTCTACGTCAAATTTAACGTCAATGCTGGCCGGGTCGATTGCTTCAAACATGTCGCCGCCTACGCGGACCTGCTGCGGCCCGTCGAGGTGCTTAATCGCCAACTGCAGCAGCAACTGCGCCATGGGCCGGATGCCGGTTTCGGCGATGGTCCGCGCGATCATAAGCGCTTTGGCCTGCCCGCCCTGTATCGCGGCGTTGACGCCAGCTGCGGTCGTGGACTGCAGTGCGTCCGGGTCGAGGTGCAGATTTTTGCTGCCGGTGCGCTGGTCGCGGACCTGATCCATGTAGTTAAGCAGCGACATGCCTTGCGGGCCGACTTGTGGCACTGGCAGCGGCTGCACCATGCCCGGCGCGTCCATGCGCACGATACCGCCGGGGCGGGACTGCAGCATGTCGTCAAGGTTCACGCGGCCTTCTACAACCGCGACACGGGCGTCGTTGGTCAGGTACAGGTTGTCCAGCACGCCGCGCAGGGCGACGGACTTCACGCGCTGAATGTCCGTGACCATTTCGGCAACGCTGCGGCCAACAAGCCGGTGCGGGACGCGGATCGGGGTCGCGCATACGAACGGGGCGCTGTCTACAGGCTCGACGTCCAGAACGTGGTTAGACTGGCCGATGGTCAGCACCTTATGCAGCGTCGGAATGCCGGTTTCGTGCATATCCAGCGGCATGTAGGATTCGACAACGCGGACCAGTTCGTTGTTGCGCAGGGCGTAGTTGTGCGTGCTGCCGCCGTCGATTTCGTCGTGGCGTACTTGCGTTTCCTGTTCGTCGAAGCCTTCGCCAAGGCCAACGTGGGCCTCAACCTCGTCGCGGTCGTAGCCCTGCGAGACGAGGTCGCCGACGGTCTGGTAGGTCCGCATCGCCAAGAACGTGGCGTCTTCGACCGACGTGGCCTGCGGGCTGAACAGGAAGTCCTCCGGGGCGACGTTCTCGATCTTAATGCGGCTGTCCCGGCGGGTGCGGCGCAGCTGTACGTCAAAGGTTTCAAACAGCGCTGGTTCGGCGTCCGTGCTGATCGACACGGCTTCCAGCACTACGACGTCTGGATCATCGGCCAATGCAGCCACGTCGAGTTCGGTCAGCCCCTCGTAGGTTTCGACCGCGTAGGTGATGTCGGTGTCAAAGAACGCGCGCGCTACGCCGGTCTTATACAGCAGCGCGTCTTTAATCAGGTCGCTAAGGATCAGGTAGCCGTTGTTCTGCGAGGCAAAGATGCTGTTGACCAGCACGGTTGCAGCTTCCGCTTTGCTGGCGTCGTCGGGGTGCCGTGGCAGGAAGCGGAAGATTTCGCCGGAGCGCATGAACACTTCCAGCAGCGACGACATAAGGTGTTCGACCACGTCCGCCACTTCGGTCGCCACGATAGACGACTTGCCGTCCGGCACGGTGTTGAACTGTTTGCCAAGATAGAACTCGGTAGCCTCAATGCGATCTGCGGACAGTTCGCTGTCGCTGTAGCCTATCGCGGCGTCAAGTTCAGCGCCTACGCGGGCGCGGATTTCCTCGCGGTCGAGCATGTTAGCCGCAATACTTGCCGGACTTCATTTTGACGCCCTTGGTGCCTTTGGCTTTGGATTTTCCGTACATATCAACAGTTCCACTTCTTGCGTGACCAGTAGTTGGCCGAGAATTTATCGGCTGTCCCTTTGATCCCACCGGAGCGGGCGCAGTAGGACGCCTTGCGTTTTGGCTGGTCTTTCTTGATCGACATATTGGGGTCGCCGAAGCGCACCAGCCGGACTTCGTCGCCCTTTTTCGCAGCCACGACAAATTTCTTGGACGAGCCTGGTTCGGCGCGACGTGGTTTATTGTAACCCTGGAAGGTGATACCGCGATGCTTAATTGCCATAATCAGACGTATTGTTGCCCATTGTCGTAATTTAATGTCTTACCATAGGAGCGGTGTCGCCCGCTACCCGCCTTGGCTGCGGTGCTGGCAAACGTCAGCATCAACGCGTCGGCCAAGTCAGGGCTGCGCTGGCCCCGGCGTTTCAGCTCTTCCTTCGACTCTACCTTGAGTTTACCGTTTGACTGGAACTTGAACCGTGGCGCGGTTAGTTCGGCCTGCAGTACACCGTCGTCTTTGGGCAGGCTGCAATCGCGCTGCTCTAGCCACTCGCGGCACTGGAACCACAGTTCGTCGCGCAGGCGTAGGTACTTCTGTGACAGCGCAGCGGACTCGGCCACGTTGATCCCGCGTACCGGCACGAAGTCCATTTCCTTGAGGCGGTCCACGACGCCAGCGCCAAGGCCAATCACGTCTACAAGGATTTCGGCGGGGCGGTCGTCGTAGCTGCAGGCGTCGAACTCTTCCAGCACGATGCCGCAGATTTCCATTAGGTCTTTGCCCTGCCACGCCTTGATCGGCTCGACCAGGCTGTTGCCACGTCGTTTGGCTAGAGCAGTCCGGTCGCTGCCATAACGCGCAACGTCGAGGCCCCATACCGGTCGCAGACCCTGTAAAGGTTCCACGTCTCGCGTGAGCGCAGCTTCAACCAAGTGTAGGGGTATGATCGTGTCATCGTCCGCCTCGGGGAACAGCCCGTAGACGCGGACCCGCATCTGGTTGGAATCCTCGCCGTACTGCTCGCGCATTTCTTCGATAAAGCCGGGGCGGACGTAATCGGCGTCGGCGCACGAAACCGTCATCGTGGCCCAGCGATCTACGTTTTTGTTGAACGCGTCGTAGAAATACCCGCTGCTACGGGTCGGGTTGCCGCACATGACGATTTTTGCGCCCGGCGTGGATAGCGACCCCTGCCCGACTTCGAAGATAATATCAGGAATGCCCGACGCTTCATCTAGGATGAACAGCATGTTTTCGGAATGAAACCCTTGCAGAGATTCGGGGGAATCCCGCCGACTGGTGCGAGCCACTGCGTAGGATTCGCCGCCGCCGCGTAGCGAGATTTTGTCGCTGCGGAACTCCAACTGCTCCTTGAACGCGGGGTGCATCTGCCGCGCCCAGCGCGCTACTTCGGGCCACAGTACGTCGCCAAGCTGGCTGGCCGTGTTGGCCGTACAGGCCGCTTTGACCGGATAGTGCGTACACAGCCACCACAGCAGCACCCACGACAGAAACGCCGTCTTGCCAACGCCATGCCCCGACTTGATCGCTACGCGGTCGTTGTCGCGGATTGCTTCCAGCGCCTCGCGTTGCCACCGCTGCGGGGTCGCGCCAATGATGGTCCGCACAAACAGCGCTGGGTCTTCCCGTAGCCGCAGCAGGGCGCGCTGTTCGTCGGTCAGCTGATCCAGCGCTGGCAGCGCGGCGTCCGGGGCGGCCGGCTCGGCCGGTACAGGCGCAGGAGCGGTCGGCTGTGCGGTGGCTTTGGGCTTGCGGGGCTTGCGGGGCTTAGCCATGACGGCGGACCTCCGGTAAAAAAATGCCCCGACGGCCAATGTGGGAACCGCCGGGGCCAGTGCAGCAGCGTTGAACTTGATGGGAGGACAAGTCGGGCCGCAGACGCGCAGACAAGAGAGATAACGGAGGAAAGCTCAGCGCGTTTCCGTGGTGTACCAACTTGTGATGGGTAACGTCAAGCATTGTTTTTCGGGCCGTATCCGTTGCGCTCTGCCCAGGCGACGACTTCCGCCTCGCAGTAGTGGACCGCAGAGCGGTTGTCCTTGACGCGGGGCAGCGGGTCGATGCTGCGGCGGGCGAGCTTGTTTAGCGACTGCAGGTGCAGGCCAAGGTATGCCGCCGCTTCGGGGCTGCGCCAGTTGTACGCTTTGTCGGCGCGGACGATCTCCGGGTACACCGGGCGTGGGCCGGGGCGCGGTACGTCGCCAACGAAGAACGCGCGGTAGTGCTGGTCCACCCAGTCGATGTAGTACGCGCGCTCCTGCGGCGATAGCTGGTGGAACGGTTTGTTGAACGCTGGGCGGGGCGGTCTATTCGCCATGGCGTAGCAGCTCCGATAAGGCCAACGCGTTCCAGACCACAGCGTCGTCGTGGCAGATGTCGCCCCACTGTGTCGGCTCGTCGGTAATGACGTCGTCGCACAGCTCGAACGCATGGCGCAGCAGCGCGTCTTTGTAGCGCGCGGGGTCCGGTACGTTGCGCCAGTTGTCACGGCCGTACTGGGCCGCTCCGTGGTCGTTGCGCCAAATCGTGCGCAGGAGCGCGTCGCGGCCCGGCAGGCGGACCAGGCCGGACCATTGCGGCTTGTCGGCGTCGTTTTTGCGGAAGGTCGTCATGGGGCTGTAGTGGTCCTGAAAAAACGAAGGGGGGGGGTGTGGGGGCGTATCAAATAATAAGTACCGGTCGGTCTGCGCGCGACGGGGGGGGTCTAGGGGTCGGGGTCGTCGTCCTCTGCCGCCAAGGCGTCCACCACGGCCAGAGCGTCCCTCACGATGTATCGTTTGCTAGTGGCAAGGCGCGATTCCACTTCCGGGTCGCCGCTAAGTGGTTGATCCGGCTCGATAAATCCGCGCGCCATATTGGGTTCAATGGGCGGCCGGTGTCCGGTTTCGTGCGCTTCGCCGTCGATTACGCGGCCCAGGTCGCGCAGCGCGCCGGTGAGTGACACGTTTATATTCGTCTGTTGCTCGTTGCCGCGCCACTGCGGGCCGCCCATGCGCTCAAGCCAGAATTTCGCCGCTGCCGTGTCGCCGTCTTCGGTGGCGCGCTTGTACAGGCTATTCGCCACGCTGGCCGACGCGCCTATTCGCGATCTGGCGAGACTCGCCCGCCCGTCAGGCGTATTTTCGAGCCGAGACTGGAACCGGGCCGCCGTCATGCCCAAAAATTGTGCAATCTGTTCCTGCGTGCAGCCGACCCCGCTTAATCTTTGTGCATCAGCCAGCTCGTCCGGTGTCAGGCCGCCGGGCGGCGTTGCGTTGTCATCCGTCATGGCCGGGCCAGCGCTCCGGGTCTGTTAGCAGTAGCAGACGCACGGCCAGGGCAGCGATGGCAGGCACCGGCGTTTCGTCCAATTCCCAGCGCCGATAGGTCCGGCCGGTGACGCCAAGCGTGGCGGCCAACTGGTCGCCGGTCATGCCTAGGGCGGCACGGGCCGCGCGTAGTTCTTTCGATGTCATGGCCGGGATTATGCCAGAACGTCACGCAAAATCAATTGATAAAACTGGTAACAAAACTTGTTGTCGGTTGTGTCAGAATGTCATAAGGATAGTGCACACAACAAAACGGAGTTACCGACATGACTAAATTTATTTACGCAAGCGACGCAGGCCACGGCTGGATTGGTGTTCCTGAGTCATTGCTTGTAGAGCTGAATATTGACCACGCGATTAGCGACTTCAGCTATTATGATCGGCAGCCTAGTGGCAGCACTGTCTGGGTTGAAGAGGACGGCGACGCAATGCTGTTTGTCGAGGCTTACAGGGCGCGTTTTCGTAAAGAACCGGACTTTATTGACCGCAACGACGGCAACTCTAGCCCCATTCGAAACTTGCGCTCATGGCGCGGGACCAGCCTATCGTGGAAAGCGCAATTTGCAATGGTCGAGGGATTTAGGGCGCAACAAAGCGCTGCCTAGACCTACTAACAACAACCCGGCGCGCTGGTAACTCGGCGCGTCGCACCGACCAACATGGGAGAATTTACCAATGCTTAAGACTTTTGTGACATGCCTCGCCGCATACAATAACGGCTATCTCCACGGCCGCTGGGTCGAGGTAACGTCCGACCCGGACGACCTGCGCGACGCCATTGCGGCCGTGCTTGCCGATAGCCCAGCGCCCGGAGCCGAGGAGCACTTTTTCACCGATTATGATACGGCGCTCAATATGTCTGTCCCGTTCGGCGAATATGAGTCGATAGAGACGCTGTGCGAGTTTGTCGAGGCGGTCGAGCGCTGCGACGACCAAGACGCTTTTGCCGCTGCTTACGGCGAGTTTTACGGCGAAGGGCTGGACAGCGTGGTTGACCGCGCGGACAGCTGTTACAGGGCCGACACGTTCCAAGACTTTGCGGACGAATGGGCAGACGAGTTGCTGTTAACCGACGTCCCAGAACCGGCGCGCTACTACTTCGACTATGACGCCCACGCCCGCGACCTGCGCCCCGATTGCGTCGTAGTGGAAGGCCCAAGCGGCTGTTTCATTTTCACGAATTAACCAACCAACAACAACCCGGTGTGCCGTCTTTACGGCGGCCCGCCGCACCATGGGAGCTTATGACATGACTTACGAAGACCGCATTGACCAACTGGTCGAAATTGTTACTGCCGCCGCCGACGCTAACGTTGAATATAAGACGACGCACGAAGACGCGCTCGACGCCTACACGCATCTGCCGTTTGAAGGCGACTGGGATTACCACAACTGCGACCAAAGTGTTGCAGAGCGGGCGCGCGGCCTTGGCCTGGCCGTCCCTACATTCGACGAAGACCGCTTCGGGGAAGCATGCCTGGTGCGCATATCCTGGCGCTTCGATAGCCAATATCACGGCGGCGAAGCAGATGACCTGGGCGCGTTCCCTATCGGCGAAATTGAAACGCATGTCGACCTTGCAGACTTGCCGCAGTGGTTCACTGAAAAAACACGCGCTGAACAACGGGCAATCATTGATGACGTGAACCGCGCAGGCGGCGACCATTACGTGCAAGGCACAAGCGACGGGGTAAACCTGTTTATCTACAGCACAGTGGACGCCGCTGCTTTCTATTCGCTGTCCGACAAGGCGATCCGCGAAGCGCACGCCGAGGTGTTCGCAGTGGAGGCCGCAGCATGACAACCCACCGGGCCGTTATGGCCGCCTGCACCGGCGCATTGCTGGGCGTGCTCGTTTGGTCGCTGCACGTCTGGGCGCTGACCCCGTACTGACCAACCGACGCAACTTGAAACACCGCAAAACTTTTTTGGAGCACACCATGACTGACGTATCTGTAAGAATCCGGGCGACCGGCAACACCGTTTCCATGCAAACAGACGCAATCGCGTTTCACCACTTCATGGACGCGGTGTCTCACCAAATCGACCAACTGGAAGACGCGATAGAGCCGTATCTCGACGACATAGAGAACGCGCCGGAGAGCGTGCAGGCTGCCGCGTTTACGTGGTGGCGGCTGAAGCGCATCGCCGTGCCAATGGCGGACCACTGGGCGGACAAGTACGGCGAAGACGTGCTGTCCCCCAGCGGCGACACGGAGCACTGAGCCAATGCCCGGCCCCTATACCGCTCTGGCCGATTTTACGGCCGCTACAGGCCGTTTCTACGAGATAGGCTGTTACGAAGACCCAGACGCGGCAACGGCCGCTGCAGACGACTTTCTGGACGACTGGGACGGCGAAGAACGGCTGTCCTGCGTACTGGTCGAAGACCGCGACGGGAACGCCATTTACGACGCTGCGCCGAGGCGGCCAACGGAGACGACGCCATGACGCTGCGCAGATTGCGGCTACGCTCGCACAGCCGCCGCCCCGAGGTGACTATCACAGCCGACACGCTGAACTTTAGCGCGGCGTTCATCCAGCAATACGGTCTGGCCGATAAAACGCACGCAGCTTTTTTTGCCGACGAAACGGAGCCGCTGCGCGTTTACTTTCGGTTCCTTGACGGGGCGGAAGACGACGCGTTGAAGGTCAGGCCCGCAAGTCAGTCTAAGCCCAGCCTTGGCCGGGTCGTCGCGGCGCGGCAGCTGGCCCAACACTTCCCCGCGTTGGCGTCCGCCGAGCCTAGAACGCGGGCGAGTGTGTCGCGGTGCATGTCCAGCATGGCGTTTTATGCGGACCTTGTGCCGGGCTTCGGGTGCCTATCGGGGCGACATGACGCGACGGGCAATATCCCGCGACACGCGACCGGGATTTATCGCTACACTGACCAAGGCGAGGCCGTCTACATCGGTCGCGGTAAAATCGCGGCGCGGCTAAAAGCGCCGGAACGTGGCGACTGGTCGTTTGATTGCGTCGAATGGACCGCTATCGGCTGCGAGCGAAGCGAAATTGCGGCGGAAGCGCACCACCTCGCCGAGTTCGCCAATCAGTGCGGACGGCTGCCCCGTTACAACCGCGTCGCCGGGTTTGCGTCCGAATAACCAGCTGGGACACTTGGGACGCTTGGGACGGGTCAAAAATCGGTTTGCGACGGTTAGGCCCGTCCCTTCTCACATTACTACTATATTACCCGTCCCACCCGTCCCACTTAAAAAAAAGAAACTATAACAGGCACTTGGCCCCAAAATCAGCCGTCCCAACACCCGTCCCAACGTGTCCCAACGTGTCCCACTTTCGAGACAAACGTCTCATTTATCAACCCCAGAGCGACCCACCGTCCACAATCTCGCCCCGCAGGTTGTCGTCCACCGCGTCTGGAACACCCTCGCCGCGTATCCAAAACCGCGCTTGCGTCCCACCGATACGCGTTTTTTCCTGCCGCCACCCGCCACGTCGCAGCTGTTCGGCCTGCCCGCCACCCCGGAACGACTGCCCCGTTAGATGCCGCACGATGTCCGCCATGGCCTGCCCACGTATCGCCACGGCACCGGGCCGCTGGTCGGCGTGCTCGTTCAGCAGCTCCACAAACGGCGGCACTAGCGATTCCTGCACCAGCGCCTTGTCGGGCGTCTCAGGGGCGCGCAGCGGCAACGGTGCGTCCGCATACGTGCGCAGGTGCGCCGCAATATCGGCCAGGCCCTGCGACGCTTTGCAGAACATTGCGAACTGCAGATAAAAGTCGTCCGGCAGCGCCTTGGCCGCCGTGCACACAATCGGGTAAATCCGCCGCTCGTTTGCATCGAAGGGCAGGCCGCCCACGCTGTTGCTGTTGAACCAAAACCTATGATGCGCCCGGACCATCTGCTTGTCGCGGCCCTTGAGTTCCATCATCGTCTGCTCTTCCGTGATCGACGACTTCAGCGACTCAAGCGCCGTAAACGCGGACTGCGACACGTCTAGCGTCTCTTGGCAGATCACCAGCGACTTACCCGCCAACCATCCGTTGAACTTGCCGGTTAGCTGCCCCAGCGTCTCCAACGAAGCGGTCGCCGGGCCGTAGTGGAGCATACGCACCGTGTCGGCCAGCAGCGACTTACCGGTGCCGCGTTCCTCGCTGATTAGCAGTATCGCCCAGCGCATGCGCTCGCCATCGCGGAACAGGCTGCACGCAATCCAATGCAGCAGGTTATCAGCCACGTCCAGGCGGTCGCCGCACAGGAACAGCACCAGCTGCCGGAACTTAGCCACGGCCGCGCTGTTCGGGTCGCCAACCGCCGCCCATTCGATTGCGGGATTCGGCCGCCACAGGTTCAGCCGCGCCACGCCGTGTTCATCGCGGCAGATAATCGGCTCGCCGGGCAGCACGTCCGTACCGCGCACAATCGTTTTTTCCGGGTCGTCCTTGTAGAGGTCAATCCAGCGCAGCCGCTTCACGTCGCCTTTGTCGGTGAGTTCCGTGTCGTGGAAATGCCGGTTCACGGTCTCCCACGACCGGTGCGACATGTACTCGCCCGTCCGCGTGTCGATGTAGCGATCATTCCGCGCGTCGAACACTGCGCGCTCTGCCCGCCATAGCTCATACGTCAGCGCGGCGTCCGGTGCGTCGGTGCTCGCGGGCAGCTGGTCGCCGGGCCTGCCCCAGCGCGCCACGGCTGTTTCAATGAACCCCTGCACCTCACGCGTCGTCTGGTCGTACGTGTACCCCGGCAGCGTCCATTCGGCCGCCCGCGCGTGTATCTGTTCGTCCGGCACGCCACGCTGCACCCAGTGCGCCACCAGCGCCAAGCCGTTGCTGTGCCAGTTCACGCCTTGGCGTATCTGCTGCTCGCACGCCGCCCAGTCACGGTCGCTAGGGCCGCCACTGCCAGCCGCCTGCAGCGCCATTGCCGCCGGGTCGGCCGGGGCAGCCGGTGCAAGCGCAGGTGCGCCCGCCCAACCGGCGCGCAGGTCCAGCAGGTCTTCCACGTAATATTCATGCTGCCAGTGCGGATAGTCGGGCCACGGCTCGCACAGCACTGGGGCCGCCATGCGCCCGTTGTACGTGCCGGGCAGGCGCAGCACGCGGCTAGGGTTCACCGCAGCGCGGTCCCCGCCAAGCTCGCCCGCCAGGTGTTCGTTCACGCGGCGCACTAACGCCATGTCGTCCGCTGGGTCGTCCAAGCGCCAGTATGCGTGCAGCCCCGCCCCGCTGAACACCACGCTCGACGGCGGCATGGGCAGCGCAGCCAGTTTGGCAACCACGGGCGCAGCGGCGGCACGGGCCGCGTCGGGTGCGGTGCTGGCCTTGTCGTCTTTGGCGATCAGGTCAATGTCCACCCACGCACAGGGCAGCAGCTGCGCGGTGTCATTACGCACCGGCGCGCGATCCCGCATAGCGGCGAGGCTATACGTTAGAAACTGCGGCGTGGCGGCGGTCGCGGGCGCGTCCGGCATGGCGGTCAGTTCGTCAGCCGTGCGCCACGCGCTCCGCTGTGCAGCCGCGCCGTTCGTCAGGTCGCGCAGCTCGATAACCAGCCCGTCGGGCAGCCCGTTCCGCCATAGCTCACGCAGGTGCGTGGCGGCGTGTCCCATTAGTCCAGCGTCCTGAAATTCTTGGCCTCGCGGCGTTTCAGCGTCTTAATGATCCGGCGGACCGCGTTGCGCTCCCGCTCCGGCAGCTGCCACCACTCGCGCAGCATCTGCATGCTGATACGCTGCAGGTCTTTGCTGATCGGGTGCGTCGCCGGGATCGACAGGTCGGCCACCAGCTCGTTCACGCTGCAGTCAAACACGGATGCAATCGCAAGCAGCTGCTCGACGCCCATGGCGCGTTCGCCCGCTTCCCAATGCCACCACGTCCGGCCGCTGTAGTCACCCGCACGCGCCGCCGCTTCGCCAGCCGTCATGCCGCACGCAATGCGTTTCTCGCGAATACGGTTGCCCAGCTCGATCATGTTGGCGGTGCCGCACTTGTCGGCCCAGTGCCGCAGCGCCGGGCTAACCCGACGCGGCGACTCCAGTTTGCTGTTCGTTTTTCTTGGCACGGCGCGACCCTAGAACGGAATCTCGTCGTTCAGCGTGTCGCTCATACCGCCGCTAGGCGACTGCGGCACGGCAACGCCCGACGCCAGCATCGCTTCCGTGTTCGTCCCCATGGGCCTTGCGGCAGGCGCGGCTTCCGGCAGCAGGAACGGCGCTTGCGTGTTAGGGTCGCACGGAATGCGGCCAACCAGCGGTTCCACGATCCCGGACAGGTCCGGCGCGTCGGGGTTCAGCGCTGCCTCGCCGGTCGGGTCAACCAAGCCTTTGAACGTCAGGGTCGGCACTTTCACGTTGCCACCGGCACGCGTCTGGATCGTGCTGGGCTTGTCGAGTTCCCAAACCGGCGACCAGTCCGCTGCGCGGAACGTCCGGCCCATCAGCTGCTTGACGTTTTGCATGGCCTGCCGCAGCTGGATATTCGACGTTACAGTTGAAGTCGCGAACGTAGCCTGGTGCCACTGCCCCGTGACGAACAGCATGCCGTCAATCGCAAAACCGTCCTGCCAAGCTGGCGCACCGCTGGCACGGTCCGGGTAGCTGGTCAGGTTCGACGGCAGCCGCTGGCCCAAGCCAAGATACGCTGCGTGTTCCTCAACCGGGGCGGGCTGGTCGTCGGACCACGCGGTTTTGGTTTGCCGGAACGTCGGCAGCGCGGCGCAGAACAGGCTGCCCGTGATGTCTACTTCTTGGTCGCCGGTCAGCGGGCGGCAGTACCAACTGCCCTGCTTGAACTTAACAAACGGTGGGCGTTCCGCCGGGCCGCCGTCGAGGAAGTCGAGGTTAAAATCATCCAGTCTTGCTATTTCGCTGTTCATCTGTTCAGTCCTTGTTTTCTGTAACAGTTAAGCGCGGGTATCCATTGCCCCGACGCATGTACGGGCTGAGGTCCAGCCCATCCGCTTCGGCGGCCTCTCGGTCGAAACTTTCCCGACCCTTCGTCACGCTGTAGCGAATCTTGTAGCCCGGCGTCTTAGCGACGCTGGTGCCGTGTTCTTCGAGGATGTTCCGTATCCGGTCGCCCAGCGCTTCCTTGCTGCGCTTGGCTTCCGCTTCAGTTATTGCGGCCGTCACCCGGTCCCGCGCTAGGTCGTCCAGCTCGTCGAGCAGGTCCGCCGCCATGGCAGGCTTGTCCGGGTCCAGCGCTCCAACCGTCGCTGCCCGTTCGGCCGAGCACTCCATATACAGCGCGCAGTCCTTACATTCCGCCCCGCCCGCTGCCAGCCCTTCGGCCGGGAGGTCGCGGTAGGTCTTTGCGGCATGGGTCAGCTGGGCGCGGCGCAGCAGTTCACGCGCCACGACCGGGTCGCGGGGTATCTCAAATATCGTGATGTCGGCGTAGTCGCTGGCGTCGATATATATGAGCAACGCCCGCTGCGGCTTGCTGTGGTCGAGCCGGTGGCACAACTCCATGCCGAATTGGCACTGCGCGACGTGGGCGGGTTTCGGGTCGTTCAACACTACGCGGGGGTCGATGGACTTGATCTCCAAGTACACCACCTCGCCAGTGTCGCCGAGGCGCATGAACCCGTCCGGGGTGGCACTAATCCGCAGCGCTTCATCGCGCAGCGTTTCTTGGCGGTCGCCTATCGCGGTAAACCAAATGTCCTGCTGCTGTATGATGCGAAACTCGCGTTCGATACGCGCGAACACCTTGCACAGCCATTCTTCCATCGTGTCGCCGCGCACGGTAAAGCCGTTGCCGGTCCATTCCGCCGCGTCTCGGGTCTGGCTGTATTTCAGCGCGCGTTGGCACCGGTACACGGTAGACGCGCTCACGTAGGCGTTGCGGTCGTGCTCCCAGGTCTTCGGTGTCGTCAGGTGCGCTAGTATTTGTTCCCTAAGCCAAGCTCCTGCCATGTCAGGCGCGGCCAGTTTCGACCCCAGTTCCTTAGACATTCCTGCGTCTCCTCTAGGCTGCGCGCCATGGCCCAATAGCCACCTGCGGCTTGGATGATTTCGCCAACCACGCGCTGTTCGGGAGACAGCCGACCCTTCGCGGCTTTCAGCTCGATGCAGAGCAAATCGCCGCCGTGCAGGATCGTGATATCGGGCCAGCCCTTGCGCAGCCCGTGCCGCTTGATCGTCTGTTGCGCCTTCCAGCCGCGACGGCCTTCATTGACAACCGACGTCCAAATCAGCGGCTCTCCCAGTTCGCGTTCAACAAAGCGCAGCCAGTCGGCGACTTGAGTATGAATTTGGCTTTCCGACTGCTTCATGGGGGCGGTTCATAGCGCAGCTAAATTACAAACGCAAGGTGAGTGTGCGGGTAAAGTTGACTTTCTGCATTTCCGGGCGTAGCTTACCCGCACAACAGCAGGGAGCGCCGCAATGAGACGCCACCTATTGCCCGCCGCCATCGCCATTGCAGGCGCTACGGCGATCAGCCAAGCCTACGACGCGCTGGCACAGCAACTCGCAACGCCGCCGGAGCATTGGCTGCCGGAACTACTGAGCGCGGGACCAGAATCAGCATTTTGGCTCTACGTCGGTGGGTTGGCAGCGGGCGGCAACGCCACGTATTTCGCTGCAACCGGCGAACCGCTGTACTGCGAAGCGCACCATATGGACGAGGTCGAGCGCACGCGAAACGTGATCCTCGACTTCATCGTACACATCGAGCTGAACGAATACGCGATCCTCGAAGCGGTCGTCCCGGCGGCCTTCGCGGTGGCATATCCGTGCGCAGGAGCGGCCGGGGGTGCGCTGTGACCCCACGCATCGCCAACAGCACCGACCCGCTCGTAACTCGCCTGCGCAAGTACATTGACGCCAGCGACGCCGCACAGCAGCCCGTCGAACACGTCTGCCCTGCCATCGAAGCGGAAATCGCCGGAGTGCTTGATTATGCGGTCGGGACTGATATACCGGCGCGCGAACTGCTGGTGCTCGAACTGCACGCCCGGTCGCGCAGGCCGCTTGTAGCTGCAGCGATTAACGGGTTTCGCGACTTACCGGCTGGTTCTTAGGTATTTTGTTGACGTGTCACGCTGCCACGACTAAATGTTGTTTTGTGTACCTAAGAGAGCGGCAAAACGCTCCGCGAACACTGCAACATATTGGGAGTCACTTCTATGGCATACGATCAGCAACGTGCGGCTGCTTTTGCGGCTCGCCTCAAGCGCATCATGCGTGACCGCGATCTAACGCAACTACAAATCCAACGCAGCACCGGACTGTCGCAACAGGCCATATCTGGCTGGGCGCGCGGCCTGCACCTACCACGCGGCCGTAGGCTGCAAACGCTTGCGGACTTCCTGCAAATGGACCCGCGCGAACTCTGCCCCGAATCCTTCGACGATACGGTGGTTTCTGTCGCGACCAGCAGCATCAATTTCCAGCCCGTAGACGGTCAGCCAGGGTGGTTCATCCTGCGCATCGGCGGCATGCCGGTGGACGACCAAATGCTGCATGAGGTTCTCGAAGCAAACAACCGCTTCAGCGAGCGCAAGAAGAAAGAGGACTTCCAAGATGTTAAGCTATGAGACAGCCGACCGGCCCAGCGCTACGGCCGAGGCTTTCGACCTAAAACATTTGCCCGGCACTACCGACGACCTGCGGGTGGTCTGGTACGACCGCGACACCAACGGCGCGCTGGTACTGTACTACGACAGCGTAGGCAAGCACGCGACACGTCGGGCCGCCGAGGAACGCAAGCGCAAACTCGTCGCGATACGGGACCAACAGCGGCCGCACGTTAAGCTCTGCCCCAACCGCGACCTCTATATGCTCCACGTCTATGTCGGCGACCCGCCGAAACTGCTGCGGCGGTCCCTTGGCACCCGCGACCCGGACGAAGTACCGCGCCGAATGGAGCAGCGCCTTGCAGAGCTTGGCCTTGGCACGGCCGTGGCGCAGTTTACTGTGCAGCAGCTGTTATCGGAATATTTCGACCAGAAGCTGGGAACCGCATCCTACGCGACCCGTGCCAGCTATCGCAGCATCATTGGCAAACTGCGGGACGCGCTTACCGACGACAAGCCGGTGCGCCACGTAACAGACGCAGACTTGACGGCGTATCGGGAGCAGCGCTTGCGGTCGATCAGCCATAACAGCTTTCGCCTCGACGCCGTTGTCTGGAACGCCGCTGTCCGCCACGCGGTCAAAACCAAGCGCATCAAGCAAACCGACGCGCCGCCTCTGATCGACGTCGCCAAGCCGGTAGTTCACGACAAGCTGGTCCTGACCAAAGACGACTGGGCGACGGTGCTGGACTACGCCGAAGCATGGCGCACCAGTGGCGGCTACTACGGCGACCGCAATCGCCTGTCGTCGTTAGAGCTGTACCTTTGGCTGGTCCGCTACACCGGCGCGCGCGTCGGCGCTCTCATGGACCTAACGTGGGACCGTGTGGACATGTCTCATGACGTGATACATCTGCAGCCCAGCGGCATACGCGAGACGTCAAAACGCCGCCCCAGCGTCCCTATCGCGCCGGATTTGCGGCCGATACTCGAACGCGCTGCAGCAGAACGCGAACCAACCGACGCTAACGTGCTGTGGCAGCGGGAGCATATCGGCAGCAAGCTGCGTCGGCTGCGGGCCAAGATGCAGGACGACCCAGACCCACGGGTGCAGGACATGGCAGAGCGACTACACAGCCACGCGTTCCGCCGGTCCTACATCACTTGGGCCGTTGCAGCGGGGCTGTCGCCATATCTGATTGGGCAGGTCACGGGTCAGTCCACGCAAATCATCGAAACGGTGTATGCCGCCTACCGGCCCGACATGGGGCGCAGCGTGGTAGACGCGGTTTAGTGGTGTTCCGCTAATGTTCTCGTGTAACGCTGTGTTTCTGCTTGTAACGTGCAAATTTTACCGAAAAAACCTTGCTGTGCGGTGCGGCATGTGGGACACAACAACGGCCGTTAATTAGGGCGGCACAAATTGGGAGTTAATAATAATGGAATCACGTATCGACCGTTTTGACTTGACCCTAGAAACCGCAGCGAGCCAAGCAGGCTTTCACGTCCTAGACGAGGAATCCGGTTACTTTGAGGTCGAGTTTAGAGGAACGGTTGATCGGCCGACGCTGTTGGCCTTCGTTACTGCAATGCGCACCTACGGCGAGCGCGAGTTACAGTTTGCCGTGTCCGACTCAGGACTTGTCGTCGCGCATAGTTAATTGGTCTGGTAGTTTGTAACGTCGTAATCACAGACACTTAACTATATCTCACGGCTTTTCCGCGTGCTGTCCATAGCAATCCGCTGGTGAAGCCAAAGAAAAGGGCCGGGACGCTGCAACGCTCCGGCCCTTGTCGCTTCTAGTGCATCACTGTCGCATCTTGGTCGGTTTGATACGTTGTGACCGTGATTTTGACCATTTCCGACCCGATATAGGCGTTCATTTCGAGGTCCAGGCCAAGCAGCACAGCGTTCTCGACCATCTCCGCGATAGTGTTTCCACGTATCAGGTCCGCTTCTGCGTCGTCGTCGTGTTCGGAATCGGACACGGGGTGCAGGTCATCGTCAGTCATCGCAAATGGCGTCCCAGGCGGCGTTATGGGCTACGATAGCCCGGAGCGTTTCGGTTGTGTCGTCTGTGCTGCCGGGGATCGGCTCGAACACTACGCACGCTACAGACAGCGACGGCGGCGGCAGGTCACTTGCGGAGTCGGTCTTTGTTCCGCAGCTCGCTAATAAGATCGTCGCGGCTAAGTAGATCGGCAGACGCAGCGTCGTGTTTCGCGTCCAGGGCATGAGCAGCGGCCTCCAGGTCGGACTTGCGTTGCGCCTTTTCTGCGGCGCGGCGTCCACTGCGGTACGCCAACCCCGATTGGATCAGCGCACCAACAATGATACGGACGATTTGTAGGGCGGTCTGCACTACCCAATGCGCCGGTTCGCAATGATGCGTCCCCAAATCGCAAAGCCAGCCGCGCCGATGCCAACTGCGTTCAGCAGCCAATCGACAATGGCGGCTTGGTCCGCAGCGGTGACTTCCGCGATGCCGGTCTGCGCCGCGACGCCAGACACGGCCATCACGATAACGCCCAGTACGGTGCGGGACTGCCACCACGGCTTGGTTTGGTTCGTTGTCTCGTTCATGGTGTACTCCTTTGTTGTCGTTAGTTACGGATGTTGAAAAACGCACCGGCGGCCAGCGCGCCCAGCGCCGCAACGGTCGCCACGCGCGCGACGGTCTGCCAAACGGTCCGCTTGGTCGCGCGCCACGCTGAGATGAGGCCTTTCAAGTCGTGTATGTCGGCAGCGGTCTGCGCGTCGTCCGGGTCGAGGCCCATGCGGCGGAGCGTCTGTTCGACCGCTTCGGCGGCCACTTGTCGGAGCTTGTCGTCGTCGGTCATGGCTACAGGGTTCCTTGATAGTCTTCCGCGAGTGACAGCACGCCGGTCGTGGGGAGGGCGGGAGTGGTGGCAAGCGAGGTTGGCCCAGTCACGACCCTCGTCGGCGGTGCGCTGGAATAGGCGCTGGTTTGCAAATAACTTTGCGAGCCTGCCTTATGGGCGAGGTAGCTGTACAGCCGCGCTTCGTCATCGCTCGAAAGCGTACCGTGAACGATCACGATCTGGAAGTAGTTCGCGTCAAGGCGGCGGGTATTTGTGAAGCTGTACCCAAAATAGGCCGCTTGATTGCTAGCTACTGTGCTTGTGTAGGTTGAAGACACAGCGCTTACAGAGCGCCCGCCGTCAAACGCTATCTCCCACGGGTTAGTCGTGGAAGCCTTGAAGTCTATGACGGCGGGGTTTCCTAGAAAGTTAGAACTAGAACCCGATCGGTACGTTGGCGCGATGGGGTCAATATACCCCCAACTGGGAGGGTAGCTGGCAAATTCTTGGGCCGTCGTTTTCCAGTATATGAATGCACCCGTGTTCGTGTTGCCGGTGTCGCTGCTGAACAGCGGGGCATATTGGTCAGTGCCGCTACCGCCGTTAATGGTTGCCGCAATAAACACACGCCAGTCCGAGGTCTGAAGGAAGCTAGGTGTCCCCGCTTCACCGAGGTACGCACCGCTGGCCGTCCGCACGTTGGTCGTACCTACGGTCGGCGAGCCAGTGAAGTTTAGGTTTGCGCCACCCGCCTTATTGACCCACGCTGTCGCGCCGCTGTTACCAGCCGAGCCGCCGTTGACGTTCTCGCCGTCGAACCACCCGACAACCGTTGCCGAGGCGATGTCCGCAGGCGTCCAGTCCACTCTGCTCTCCACCAGCGACCGCCCGGTCATGCCGCCCCAGCGGCGTGTGGGTCGTGTGGTGGACGCCCCGTCACCGCCGAGTGCGCCGAGGCTGAAGACGCCGCTAGTGCGTGGTGTGCTGCTGACCAACGGGCTGGCCCCGATGATGCCGCCGAAGTAGTGTTTCGCGTGCTTGCCCACGGTTAGCTGATGTCCTCATACGAAACGATGGCTTCGAGGTCGCCGCTGGCTGCCACGCCTTGCACTTGAATCTTGTCGTCTTCTTCGAGGTACACAGACCCAGCCAGCACGTCGAGCGACGCCTTGGCCGGAATGCTAATGTTCTTCGCAAGGTGGAACGTCGAGGCGCTGCCAGAAGCCACGCCCTTGATCAGCGTGACCAGCACTTCGTCTGCTGCTGCGGTGTCTACGTTCGCGATAATGATCGTGTTGACCTTCAGAAGTTTGCTGCTGCCAGCCGCGTTTGCTACGAGGTCTTGCGCGGTGTTCGTCACGGTCAAACCGGCGACTTTGCCGTTGATCGTGCCGCTGGTCGCGCGGATGTTTGGTGCTGCCATTTCAGTGTCTCCTTATCCGAGGACTAGCGCCATCGCGGCGGCAATACCGGCGGCGGGGTTATCAACAAATTCGAGTTGGTTGTTTGCGCTGTTTTGCGCGAGTAGCTGCCCAGCGGCCGGTGCGGCCTGCGGTAGTTGCAGCGTGTAGCTGCTTGCGCCGCTATGGTCCGGGCCTTCCAGCGTTACAGCGTGGCTGCCAGCGCTGCACTGCAGGTCCAACTTGCCGTTGTTCGTGCCGTCGCCGGTTGCCTTGATATGGTCGGCCAGCAGGTCGTTCGCGCCAAGGTCCAGAGGCTTGTTTGCGGTCCACTTGTCGCCCGTTACGGCGTAGGTGAACGTCGCGCTGGCACCGTCTACGGTCAGGCCCGCGCCGTCTGCAGCTGCGGCGTTTGCAGCGCCGGATGCAACCACGATGTTCTTGTCGTCCACGGTCAGTGTCGTGCTGTTAATCGTGGTGGTTGTGCCGTCTACTTGCAGGTCGCCCGCAATCACGACCGTACCAGTGTTGTTGCCGACCTGCGCCGGGTCGATGGTGAACGTAGCAGGCCCAGCAAGGTAGCCAGTAAGCGTCGCGTTGCCGGTGATGTTGATGTTACCGGTGCCGGTGATGTCCCGCGTGTTCAGGTCGAGGTGGCCGCCGAGCTGGGGGGTCGTGTCCGACACAACGTCCGTGATGCCTGCGTCGGCAATCCATGCGTAGTCGTTGCCGTTCCAGCTGAGCACCTGCCCGCTGCTGGCGTTGCTGCGGTTCAGGTGGGTATCTACGTCCGCGTCGGTGTAGCCGCCGCCGCCGGACTGCGCGACCCAGTCGTAGTCGGTGCCGTTCCAGCTGAGCACCTGCCCGCTGGTCGCGCTGCTGCGGTTTAGGTGGGCGTCAACGTCGGAATCCGCGTAGCTGCCGCCGCCTGCGGTGCTGGTGATCCAGTCGTAGTCGCTGCCGTTCCAGCTGAGCAGCTGGCCGGTCGTTGCGGTGCTGCGGTTCAGGTGCGTATCGACGTCGCTGTCGCCGTAGCTGCTGGCAGGTGTACCCCATGCGTAGTCCGTACCGTTCCATTGCAGCGTTTGGCCGCTGGTCGCGCTGCCGGTGTTCAGGTGTGCGTCTACGTCGGCCGTGCCAAACGCTACGGTCTGTGCGGTCCATGCGTAGTCGCTACCGGTCCAGGATAGCACTTGGTTCGTGGTCGCGCCGCTGGTGTTCAGGTGGGCGTCGACGTCGCTGTTGCTGTACCCGGCTGCAGGCGTCCCCCACGACAGGTTGCCCGCGCCATCGGTCTGTAGCATCTGGTTTGCGGTGCCGTCCGAGTTGGGCCACAGCAGGCCGTCGAGGCTGATCTTGCTGCCGCTGTACGGGTCGAGCACCAGATTGCCGGTCGTGCTGCTTACCGTGTTGCCGTCCAGCTTGACGTTATCGACCTGCAGTTCCGTGGCGTCGGCGATCTTGCCGTCTTTGTCCACGCTGAACAGGCTGCTGCTGCCAATCTGCAGGTCGATGAGCTTCGACGCCGCCGCCGACGCGGTGTTCGTCACGTTCATTTTGATCGACGTGTAGGTCGTGTTTCCGTCGGACCAGGTGTCGGTCAAGTCATAGATGTTTGCCATTGCGGTGGTCCTTAGAGCTTCAGTTGATACGCTTCTGGCGTGGTGATGATGCCGGTGTTGCGGAGCGCCGTGCCGACGAACGGGCTACGGCCAAGCTGGCGGCCCCAGCGCTGTGTGGGTTTGCCGAGGTCGGCGAGCGCAAGGGAGCGTGTTACTTGGTTGCTGTTAGAGTCGCGGTAGGCAAACAGCACGCGGGTGTGGTCCGCATTGATTGCGAAGTCCCAGCTGTTTCTCTGAGTGCCGATATTGTAGGTCTTTGTCGTGTCCCACGTAATCGCTTCAATTGCGTGCGCGGCAGCCGACGTTCCGGCGATGAAATGAAAGGTTGAGTCTGACGACCGCTCAAACATACCGAACCAACGCTTTCCGGTGATATCGCATATCGGGACAGTTGAGCTTGGAACGAGCGCGTATCCGCTTACGCCCGCGTCTGCGTCCGATGACAGCGTAGTCGTGCTGATCGTTGTGATGTCGCCTGGCGTGGACATAGTCTTAATTGGGGCGCTAGTGTCGGACCCTCCAAATATCTTTGTGCCGTCTGGCGACATACGCTGATATTGCGAGGAACCAGTCACGCTTGTGTGGGTCAGCGATGCAGTAGCGGGGTTGTACGCTTGCGTGAGTGGAATCTGTATCGTCTGATACGGGAGTTTCGATCCTGCACAAATGATGGACATGCCGTTTGGTGCAAAATACGGAGAGCGATAGTCTTGGTTGTACGCGCTGTCGTTTCCAGAATCGCCAAAAAAGTTTTTGTTGTTACGGGTGCCGCGCGTCGAAAAGTCGTAAGGCGTAGACAGTTCGTACCAGCTGAAACCTTGGTTTGCGCCAACAAGCACCGTCGAACCATCATTAGACGTGCCGCCAGCAGCCCCGCCAAAAGAGTATCCATGGTCAAACGTAAGCACTGTATCGGCGGTGTTTACTGCGATAGTCTCGTCGCTGATCAGGGTGCTGTCAGGCAATCCACCGGTCGTCTGCCCAGCATCGGCCACGGCACGCACGCCAGACGTCCGCAGGCCGCCAGTGCCGCCGCGTGGGTCTTGCCCAATTAACCCGCCGTAGTGCCAGCCCTGCGCCATCAGTCCGTGATGACCTCGTAGCTAATCACCGCGTCCAGCGCGTTTGCAGCGCCTGCTTGAAGCCACAGCGCGTCACCTTCTTCGAGGTACAGCGGCTTGTTCAGCACGTCCAAGGTGGATTTCTGCGGCACGTCAATACCGTTCACGATGTAGTAGTCCGCACCGCCGCGCCGCAAGAACACCGACACGGTCGTGTCAGCCGCCGGGCTTGCGATGTTGCTGATCAGGATCGCGTTGACCTTGTACACGTCGTCCGACGCTGCTGCGTTGGTCAGCGTAGCCGCCGATGGGCTGGTTGCGATGTTTGCCGCCACTGCGGTTTTGCCGGTGATCGTGGCGACCCCGACGATGTTAGGTGCTGCCATTGTTCAGCCTCCGAAAATCAGGGCCATAGCGGCCGCTTTACCAAGTGTTGTCACGCCGGTCAGGTTGCTGCCGTCGCCAGTGTAGGTCGTCGCATTCAGCGTGCCGTTTACCGTCACGGCTGCTGTCGGTGCGGGGCTGTAACTGGTGTTGCCCAGCGTGATCGCGCCGTTTGCTGCCACGTCGATCAGCGTGCGCTTTGCGGTGCTGTCGTGGCCGTCCACCCTGAACGCCGCTTGCGTGCCGGTCGTGCCGACTTCCAGCGTCAGGTTCCGTTCCGCGTCGATGGTCGTGGTGGTCGTGCTGTTGTCGTGGCTTACCAGCGTCGGGCTAGTCGTACCGATGGTCAGCCGGTCCGTGGTGTCAGCTACAATGACGTTCGCGGCTTTCACGGCCGTCAGCTTGGTTCCGGGGGCCGCTGCTGCGAACGCGTCGGCCAGCATTGCCGCCACGGCCCGGATCGCGTTGTTCACGCCGCTAGGGGCCATGCCTTCCGCGATGCTAACGCCCTTGACGTCGGTATTTTCCGCGTCGGTTGCGGACAGCTGTGTTAGATCATTCCTGGGCATTTGCGCCTCCAATCATGCCGCCAAAGCGCCCGCCAAGCGCCTGCGTGATGCGGCCAGGTGCGAGCAGGCCCTGCCGTAGCGCGGCGGTCGTTTGCGGGGTCATGTACGGCACACCGGCGAGCTGTGCCAAAAGCAGCGACGGGCTGATCGCAAATGAAGCCCCTGCACCACCAACACGGCCAATATTGTTCAGCAGCATCATAAGTGTGCCGCGATCTATCGTGCCGCTGTTTGGCGTGGTGTTCGCCGTCATGGTCGCCAGCTGGGCGTCGTCCGGCAACCGGGCCTCAATGGCGTCGTTCGAGCCAAACTTCTGCAGGTTTTTCTGCCGTGCGGCCGCGATGCCCGTGATGCGAGGCGCTTCGTCGTAGCCGGTGCGCTGAAACGCTGGGGCGAACACGCCTTTGGTCTCGCGGAATAACGTGTCGGCATTTCGGACAGCGGCTGCGCCAGCGCCAGAAACGCGGCCTGCGTTATCAATGATGTTCCGCTGCAGCATTTCTAGGGCGTTGTAGAGCTGGTTTTCCTTCACCCCGAGAGCGTTGCGCGCTTTCTTGCGCAGCTTGTTTTTGATCTTCAGTAGGTCTTGACCGCTAAGGTCGAACACGGGGACTGGCTTGCCGGTGCTGATTGCGTCAAACGCTGCGCGGACCTTAGCGCCCTTGCCGTCTGAAAGCTCCTCCGCAGCGTCACTCACCGCCTTGCGAATTTTCTTAACAACCTTGCCGTCCAGCGACTCAATAATATCTTTCGCCGACCCGTAGATAAGCTGTCCGCCAAGGTCTTTGACGTTAAGGCCCGCAGCGGCTTCGTCGTAAGCCTGCCGCGACCCTGCAACCAGTTGATCCATGACTTCATTTGCGGACAGCTTGCCCGTTGCCGGTGTGTCGAGTGTCTGTCCTGCGGCTTCCAACGCTTCGCGCGCGGCAATCGGGAAATACTGAGCGTCTGCGCGGCGACGTGCGGCAGCGATCCCAGGGCCGGTCAGCGTGCTAGTCGCCAACTGTTCAATGCGGTTGGTAAGGCTGTTTGCGCCGGTTGCTTGGCCCGGTGTGAGCGTGATGCCTCGGTTAATGATTTCCTTAGCGCCTGGGGCGAGCCGTGGCAGCACCGCAGCGCCGAGGCCCGGAATTGCAGCGCCAAGCCCAGCCCCCACCGCAGCGCCGCCTGCGCGATCCTCTAGCCCGCCTTCCGCGTAGCCAGCGCCGGAAATGCCGCCCTGCACAGCGCCAACCGTGGCAGCGCGCTTTATCGGGCCGGTCGGCAGCACCGCGTCAACGGCTTTGGACGCTTTAGCAATAGGCTGCGCGACAGGCCGTAGTGCCGGGGTTGCCAACTGGCGCAGCTTGTTACCGGCCATTGCGATGCGCCCCGCGCCTGCAGCAGCGCCAGCGCCAGCACCGCCGCCCGTGAACGGCGTAGCAACCGCGGCCGCCAACGTCGGCCCTAGCGCACCGACAATTTCGCTGCCGTATGCGAGGCCCGGATTGCGGGACCGGAACGCGTCAATTTCGTCGCTAATGTCGCCACGGATGTCGCCATAGCTGCGGTCGCTAAATAGCGAGCGAACCCCGGCTTCAACCTCATCGCCGAAACCAAAGCCAGCGCCCTGCCCTAGTAGCGTCCGCAGCGTGTTGCCGACGTCGTTACCAGTGCGGCGCGGCGCAGCCGGTGCAGCTGCAGCGTCGGCAGCAAGCATCGTGCGCACCGCGCTTGCGGCGGCTTCTGGTGACGGCGCACGGACCTTGTATATTTTGCCGTCGGCTCCTTTTACGCGGTAGGTGTCCACTGTTATTCGACCCCTAGCACTTGAGTGACGCCGTCATCGGCTGTGTATAGCGGGTCGCCGGTTGCCGGAGCTGCTGCGGCTTGCTGGGCGACGGGCAAGAGGTTGCCGCCACGCGCAGCATACTGGTCTTGGAATAGCGTCAACCGGCTCTGCTGTAGGTTCTGTGCGCGTTGGATGATTTCTTCGAGTTGGCGCTCAAGCGCTTCAGTGCCTTGTCCGAAGCCCAAGTTACCGCCTGCACTAATCAGGAACTCAATTTCCTTGTCCGACACCGGGCCAAGCGCGCCGCCAGTTGGGCTTTCGTCGCGAATCTGCTGCAGTCGGCTAAACGCGTTTTCTGCTTGGTTTGCACTTAACAACGCGGCGAGTTGCTTTGCCTTAGTGCCTGCCAGCGGGTTTTTGTCCGACGCTGCGATAGCTAGGCCAGTGTCGCCGAGGATTTGCGCCCAGTTCCGAATAAACCCTTTGTTGTTGGCTTCTTCTTCAAGCAAGGCGGGTTTGATTTCGCGGAGTAGGTTCAGGGTCTTGTTCGCGTAGGCTACGATCTTGTCCGTGCTTTCCGTGACGTTCCGCGTGTACTTTTGGTCTTCCTGAAACATCTCGTTGCTTGCATCAACAATCTCGCCCGCCCGCTTAACCGCCGCCTCTGGGTCGGCCTGCTCCATCAGTGCGACCAGCTCTGCCTGCTCCGGGGTCATTAGCCCTTGATCGACGTACTTCTGCACCGCGCCCTGCAGCCCGCTCCCGCCTTCACCGCCCGGCGCGAACTGCTGCCCCATCAGCTGCGAGAACCCTTCGGGGTTCGTCTCGTACAGCGCGCGGGCGTATTCCTGCTGTTCTGGCGGCAGCTGTGCAATCGCAGCGTCAATCGCGTCCTGCTGTTCCTTGGCGTCGTCCATGCCCTCGAACATGCTGTAGACGTTCAGGCCGTTGTTCATCGCCGTGGTTACGTCTTCGCCACCAAGCAGAGACAGGCCAAACGCGATCATGCCAAGGTTCTCTGGCCCGAAGCGGCGGCGCTCTGCTGCAGACAGCGGCTTGGCCTTGCCTTGGTCGATGCGCGCTTCTGCGGTGGCTGCTGCACCGCTCGCAACCTCCACGGCCCCGGTGGCACGGGGGTCGGCCAGTAGGCCAAAGCCGCCTTCGTCGCCGCCAAGGATGCCGCCGCGCTCGCCAGCTACGGTGTAACCCTTGTTGCCTTCAACGCCGCGCATAGCGCCGACCAACGCCCGTTTCTGGTCTTCGGTCATGGTGTTGATGGTCTGGTTCAGGTTGATGCCCATTGCGGCGAGCTGCGCTGGGTACGTTTTGTTCGTGTCAAACGGGTCGTTTGCAACCGGCTCTAGCGCGCCCGTCACGGGGTTGCGCTTCGGTCCCGGCGCGTAGGTTTCCAGCATTTCCGCAACGGTTTTGTCGCCGTTCTCGTCCAAGATAAACCTGTTCATCGCAAGCTGGCCCAGCTCTGGTGTTGCGAAAATCAGGTTGCCGCCGTGGTCGCGGGCAATCGCGCCGTACTTCGCAACGGCCTTGTCAGAGCCAGTCAGGTTGCCGGGGTTGTTGTTGCGTGAGCCACGGTCGCCTTCGCGCCGCTGCACCGTGCCGTCGGACAGCCGTAGCGTCGTGAAACCTGAGCCGCTTTCCAGCAATGCGTTGGGCCGGGCGGGCGCTGCGGGGCGCATGGTCGGCATCGGGATCGCTGGGGCTGCTACGGCTGGCTCTATCGCCAGTGCGGGCGGCATTTGCGCTACCTTAAGCGCTGGGCCGGGGGTGCCGAGTTGCTGGTGCTGCATGGGCTGCGAGAACACGGGTGCTGCACTCATGGCAGCGCCGGTCATGGCAGCAACAGGGCCGCGCAGCTGTGCGCCGCGGTACGCTTGGGTCAGCGGTGCCATGTTGCCCAGCCGGGCCATTTGGTTATTCGGCAGCATGATGCGGTTGCCGGTGGGCTGTACGCGCGACTGCAGCGCGTTTTCTAAAACCGAGAAAGGGCTGTTGCCTCGCATTTTAACGTCTCCCAAACATAAGTGGAGCGGCAGCTAGAGATGCTGCTTTTAGTGGCGCGCCAATAACCGGCACCATTTCCAGCCCCGGCGCTCCGAGGCCAACGTACCCAGCCGCCAACCCGCCAAGCGTGTTCAGCAGGCCGCCGCCCTGTTGCTGTTCTGGGGTGGTTTGCGTGGTGGTTGTGCTATTCGTGAACTGGCGGCCAAGCTGGCTGGCGTTAATCATGTTCTGCATGCGCATTTGCCGTGCCGCGTTCAGTTCCGCGATCTGCTGGCGGCGTGCTTCCAGTTCGGCTTGCTGCTGCGCCTGTTGCGCGTCGCCGATTGCGCCAAGCATGCCCAGCGACTGCAGCTGCATCTGCTGCATCTGCGGGGCCAGCCGTGCTTGGGTTTCGGACGCGCCGGTGAGGCCCTGTGCAATCGACAGTTCGCGCGCCAAGTCGGCCTGTTCGGCTTGCAGCATTGACTGCTGCGCGGCCAGGTCGCGGGCCAGCATGGCGTCTTCGTATCCGGCGATCTGGTTAGCCAGCTGCGCGTCGCGCTGCAGTGCGGCTTGTTCCAGGTTCGACAGCATCCCAGCGCCCTGCAGCTGCCGTGCAAGGTCGGCTTGCTCCATACCGGCGCGGGTTGTGGCAAGGCCAATGTCTGCTGCGCGGTCTTGCTGGAACGCCTGCCCCAACAGGCCAGCGGCTTGCAGCTGCCGGGCGGCGTCGGTCTGCGCTGCTTGCTGCAGTATAGGGGCGGACGCAGCGGTTACACCCCGTGCCGCCGCGTCCGCGAACGCCGTAGAGCCCAGTCGGCCGCTACCAGCGTATAGGTTGTTCACGTTCTGCAGCGCGCGGTTTGCAGCGTCGTCAACAGCAGTTTCGAGGTAGGGCGTGACTTCGCGGGTGGTGAAATCGCGGAATATGTCGTTCGCGATGTTTTGCTGGCCCATTAGGCCGCCGAGTTCGCCGAGGTCGGTGGCGGCGGCTTGCGCGTCCTGCAGTAGCCCGGTGTCGGCGCGGCTGCCAATCATGCCCTGCAGCTGGCCTACGTCGGCTTGGCGGCCAAGCATGCCCATGATGCCGCTAGTGTTGATCGCACGGCCCTGCAGCGCTTCTAGGTTCGACGTGTCAATGGTCGGCAGCGGTTCGTTCTGCGTGCGCTCTACAAAGTCGCGCGTCATGTCGAAGAACCGTTCCTGGTCGCGGTTGGACTCTGCTACGCGGGGGCCGGTGTAGACTAGCGGCTGCTGTGCTTGCGCTTCACGGAACGTCTGCTGAATTTGGTTCTGCACGAATGCAGGCGCGGTGCTGCGCGTCGTCTCGATGGACGTCGTCTGCGGCTGCCTTCTATTGCGTCTGTTGCCCTTGCCTAGACTCACGGCGTAGTTCCTTGTGATAGGTCATGTACGCCGGTTCCCAGCCGTCTCGGGCCAATATCCGCCCCCATGCGGGACGGCCAAAGCCTTCGATAAGGTCGCAATCACACCGGCGTGCGTGCTGTTCTATTTTTTGGAAAGCCTGCTCGACCCAACGGCTTAGCTCTGAGCCGCCGAGTAAATCGACAGCGAGGGCGTTGCGGTTCGGGTAGGAACCCAAGCGCGTGGTATACGCAGCGACGATTGTACCAGAAGATACGTTTGTAACAACCCAGACTAGGTACTCGCCTTCAAGCGCAGCGGCGGCGACTTGCTCTAGGGTAATGCGGCCATGACAGACGTCGATTGCGCGCTGCAGATGCGGAGCGACCAAGCCCCAGACGGACGGAAGAACGTCAGGCCGTACCGGTAGAATTTCGTACCTTGTAGCGGACGTATTGTTGCTGCCGGACCGGTTCTTTGAACGTGATCGTGCAACGGCCTTCCGCCTGCTTCGAGACCGTGGCGTCCCTGGTGTCTGCTGTGACTTTGGCGATTTCGATGCGGCTTGTGTTGGTAATGTCGGGGTCTTTGATTTGGACATACGAGGCTCCGGGGATGACGGGGAAACTAACCCAGGACGGCATATGTGAGCGTTCCTGCTGCTGCTGTTGCAGACGCAAAAGTCACGACGAACTGGCCGTCGCTGATCGTGACCGTGGCGTCGCGTGCGTCTGTGGAAGTCGGGACTATCAGCACGGCCGAAGCGGCGGTGACTTGCGTGTCCGTTACGGTGGTGGTCGTGTCGCCGAGCAGGTAGCTGTGCGTGCCAACGCAGGCGAGCTTGCCGTCGAGGGCTTGATTGACAGCCGTAGCTACGTCACGCGGCGACCCGCCCTGCGGCGGCAGCTTGTTCGCCTGTAACGTCATCGGCGGCCCTGCGCGGTAGCGTCGAAGGAAAACCCATGCGCTTCGGACCAGTTGCCCGACGCAAGGAACTTCAGCGCCATGTAACGTCCCGCTTTACGCAGCGGTATGATGTTCGAGCTGTTGACCGTGGCGACCTGTCCGAAAATCTGGCTGTCAACCTGTCGCGTCCGTGCCGATACTTGCGCGCGGATTTCTGCGTCGGCAGCGCCGTCAATATGCGGAAACACAGACCGCAGCATGGCGTGCCGTGTTTCGACTGGTTCAAACTCGCCGGTCTGCACGGTCAGCGGCAGCGGCGTGCCGGACAGCGTAGACAGTACCGTGCCGTCGGTCGTGTCCTGCGCCAAGGCAAGGATGGACTGGCCGCCCTGGTACGCCGCGCTGTCGAACGAGATGGTCAGGCTGTCGATGCCGCCGCCACGGGTCAGGACGGTGTTGCCAGCGCGGTCCTGCACTTCGGTGCCGTCGCGGGCGAAAATCGTTGCAGACGCGTCGGTGTCGAGGGATTCCAGCGTCCGGCCGACCTGCCGCGTAACGCCAACGGTGGTGTGGTCGATGCGGGCCATACCCCAGCGGTCAAGCGTATAGTCGTAGACCAGCAGCGTGTCGTTGGTGTCGGTGTCGGCGGACTTGCTGCCATAGGACCAGACCACAAGGCTGCGCACCGGGTCGATGGTGCAGGCGATGCGTGATGCGGCGTCGCGGTCGAAGTCGCTGAAAAAGAAGTCGTTGACCCGCTGCGCGCCGATGTTCGCGACCTGCCCGCCCGCGTAGCGGTGGAAGCCGTCTTCGGACAGGTAGTACACCTCGTCGGAGCTACGCGCAGCCACGGACCCCGGGAAGTCGCAGCCGAGGTTCGAGACTTTGTCGAATGTGAAGACCAACGGAGCGCCAACGTATTGCATACGCAGCAAGCCTTCGCGGGTCAGGACCAGCCCGGTTTCGCCGCCGACCAAGCCCGTGACTTCCGAGGCGTCCGCGATGATCTGCGCGTCGGCTTGGTTCGTGCCGATAGTCCAGCTGTCAGCGTCGTCAATCTGTGACCACCGTACTTCGGCTTCGGAGTTACTGGTGTTGCCGCAGACCAGAAAGCGGCCAACGACGGCCAAGTGTGTTGCGTTGGGCGTGGCCGTGCCGCTCGACACTGCCGACACTGCGGCCGGGGCTGCGGTGCCGTCGCTGGGGAAGCGCTGTAGCGTGACAGACGAACCGCCTGCTGCGTACACGTAGCGCGTGCCGCCGGTGGTGGCGAACTCAACGAACTGCCAACGGGGTATGTTCGTGTAGGTCGGGTCGCTACTGGTAAACTCGGCGAACTTGGACTGCAGCGTGTCGAACTTCAGCAGCCGCGATGCCGTGCCGATGTACGTGCGCGCCTCGATGTCTGCGCCCGTGACTTCGACGGTGCTGTAGATGCCGAGGATTTCGGGGATTGCCGTGGTCGTGCCGCCTGTGACCTGCTCCGGGGCTGTGGTGGCCGTGGCGCTGGGGACGGCCGAGAACCCACGCGTGGTCGGGAACCCGTTTATCAGCGCCTTTGCGCCGGGGTTGTTAAGCGACGGCTGGTCGGGCAGCCATTGGCCGAAATCGACCGGCACTAGAACACCGCCTGTTCATTGCGGCGGCGAACCTGCAAGTCCGCGTTGCCGTAGCGTTGCTTGTCGCTGTCGCGGTCGATTTCAGCGAGGCAGCGGGTAAACTGTGCGTCGTGATACACCGAGCGCTGCTCGTCCTGCAGGAAGTCGAACGCCTGCTTCAGCGTG
>Ga0208767_1000515_pt1 | contig 32017 bp, 45 predicted proteins | sample VirMetDEL_Mar_21_FD_184514 | JGI IMG/M metagenome (GOLD analysis project Ga0208767, IMG submission 184514) | Aqueous microbial communities from the Delaware River and Bay under freshwater to marine salinity gradient to study organic matter... | ecosystem: Environmental > Aquatic > Marine >... | reverse complement strand
TGAGCGAGAGAGTGAGAGAGTAGTTCTACATCCCCCATACCCCCTTTACTTTCTTCTTGCACAACTTCCTGATCCACTACCATCTGCAACGGCCGTGCGCTCTGTACTTCCTCAAAGGTAGGCAACGGTTCATCACCATCCCACAGCACCTGATACCTGTTCGTATACCATCCGCTCTCGCCGCGCTGGTAATCCTTTGGCTTGAGCTGTCGGACGTACTTCTTGGCCTTCAACACCTTCAGCGCTTCTAGGGGCGTCCGATGCTCTGCGTAGCCTGTCACCTGACATATTGTCTCAAGCGATGGCCAGCAAACGCCAGCTCTGTTGGTAAAGCTACACAGCGCACCCAGCACACGCAGTTCGCGTTCCTTTAGCGTCCTATCACTAAACACACGCATCGGCATGACCGCCCAAGGCCTCTTATATTCAGAAAGGGATTTCATCATCAATATCCTCTATCGGTTTCACACTAACTACCTCAGCACCAGCAAAGATGCCCTTGACCTTCGCCACGGCGTCATTGATCTTTGCCTTGGCGTCATCATCCTTGACCGACAGTATCTTGGCCACCTCATCAATCGAATACACAACCATATCCCGATTGTCTCTGGCCACCTTGCCTGCCTCAAACTTATCGGTGGTGATCGCTATGACCCGACCATCAGGCATCAGACCCTCGATATAATCGCCTGTCAGCTCTTTACAGCCTAACCCTATGGCCTCACGTTCCAGCACCTGATACGCCCTGCACATGACCTCAGCCTGATGTATTGCGTCACGCCCATCATTCTTGGTCAGGGCATCCCACAGCTTCTGACGCTGTAAATGAAACTTACGTCTGGTATTCTCACTGACCAGCTCTTGCAGTCTGTCCACACCCCACCGCTTTTCGACATCGGACACAACGCGGTCGTGCATATGCACCGCCTCATTAATCCGACTATCATTCTGTTCTTCCCTTGTCGGCAGTCTATCAATGCCCTTTATTCTTTTGCTCATTACCCTCTCCCTGATGCGAAAAATACGATGTGATGTGAAATGTGATTTCCTTAAGGAAAATCACATCACACACATTTATCACACGGCGTGTGATTTCGTGATGTGATTGGTGTGATTGGTGTGATTTAGGCATCGTAACCCCTTGATAACCATACAAACCCATCTCCCATCAAAATCACACGCTTGTCAGACAACGCTCTTCTGGCATCCCTTCGGTTGCCGGGCGATAAATCAGGGCAATCACGCTTATGTGCGTCATGCCAATGCTCGATCCGCACCTTCTGACCCTTGTTGTCGATGATCATATTACGCAGTAATTGAAGCGCATCTTGCTGACGTTTATTGAGGCTAACACTCTTTGGTTTGCCGCCCTTCGCCGCATTGCCCTCGCCGCCCTGCTGACGCAATACGACTGACGTATCACCTAGCATCGCCACATTGACCATATCGAATTTCATCGGGTCAGCCGGATCTGCGTCTTTCTGCTTTTCCATAGTGACGGTAACCACATCATCATCACGCTGTACATTAATGACCGTATCAGCCGCCCCAGCCAACGCTGATGAGCCGCGCATAGCGTTTATGCCAGCCGAGCTACTCTTATTACTGTGATGGATAGCCACCAACGCACAACCACAATGCGCCTTGATGGCATCACACGCACCCACGAACAGCCCCATATCGGTCGCTGAGTTCTCTTCGCCGCCTAGTAATGCCCTAGCCACTGTGTCCACCACAACGCAACTGAAGCGCTTACCGAGCGCATCTATGGTGCGGAGTAGCTTTTCAATCTGTTCGTTCTCTCTGAAATTAACAGCGGTGGGCAACACCACCATATCACCCAAGCCCTCAGCGCCTCTATAAAGCCGCCACGCCTTCACACGTTTGCCCAAGCCACCAACACCCTCACCAGCTATGTAAAGCACACCACCGCGCATTGTGGGCCGTTCCTGCCACAGCTTACCGTGAGCAATAGACATCGCCATATCAATCGCTAGGAATGATTTGCCAGTACCGGGCGCACCGTATATCACACTGAAGCCGTGCCGGGTAAGCACACCATCGACCAGCCAATCGACTGGCGGCATATTAATAAGATAGGTTTCATCGAAGGTTTGGAAGACATCACCTTGTGGCGCCTCTGGCGTATCCTCGACAGCTTCAACAGCCACAATAGGCTCTGATGTCTTAATTAACGCCTTTAATTTAGACACATCATTGCCTGAGTTTAGCCAGTCATACACATCCTGCTTGTCCGATAGCCCCGGCAGATCCACACGCCTTACCTCTTTGGCAACGCCTAGTAGGTTCTGGATGACCTTTCTGGCGTGTTTATCGCCAGCCGCATCCGCATCAGGAATGATGACGACCTTCCTGTCTTTGAAATACTGATTTAACTCTGGCTTCCAATTCCCTGCGCCGCCGTGATTTGATGACGCTATGACGTTATAACGTCTTAATGCTTCGACACACTTCTCACCCTCGACTATGACTATGGCTTTGTCTGGGTTGGTAATGATCTCCGGCAGATTGTATGGCACCGCCTCAACACCATCCATATTGTACACCCAGCCATCGCCTTCTGGCCTACGCTGTCGGAATGTCTTGGGTTCGTATCGCTCGACCTGATACGCCAGAACGCCGTCAGCGTCATAATAATCATAGCGCTTAGACAGCCATTTGGCAGGCGCTAGTGTCTTCTGCGTCTGTCTAGGTATCCCGAACTTACGCTCTAATATTTCCGGCAAGCTGGCAAGTTGGGCGCCTTCATGCATTTTGACCAAATCTATACAGCCGCCGCCAACGCCGAGTTCGTGGTCATAAAAAGTTCCTTTTTTTAAACAAACGCTCCTCGACCCAAATTTTCCCCAACGCAGTTCTGTGCCGCGTACACTTGTAGGCTCACCCCAGTAGTGTCGCGCAATCGTATCCATATATGCTGATATGTTTGTCATTATTATGCCTCACTCCCGATCTCCCGAAACGACAGGGGCGCGGCCGGGAGAGTGCCACGCCCCTGTCTACTACGACCTAAAACAAGTCGTCATCGCTGACAGCCGGAGCTGGTTCAGCGGCGACAGGTTCAGGCGCAGATGCCGTGTTGTTAAAGATTTCCGGCTTGTCTGTCCACCCAGAGATAGACCATTGCGGAACCTTGAAACGCAACTCGCCTTGAGGCGTGTTGATCTTCACAGTTTCGGTGCCGGAAATTTCGACCACCGGGATCTTGCCGGGGTTGTTGCCTTTTTCAGCTTCATACTGATTATGCAACGTATCCATCGCCCGGATCACAGTCTTGGCGCTGTGCGAAAACTCACGCAAGCCCAGATCCTTTGATCCAATGCGTACCCGAAAGGCGTTTTTGAAATCGCCCTCTGGCTTCGGCGGCATAGCTTCGCCCAGCTTCACCATACGAAAGTCTGGTGCGCCGGAAGCAAATGATAGCCACCCAACTTCCATACCAGCCATATCCATAGCGAATTTGGTCGGCAGGGGCATCTCCCTTTCCTCTTTCTGCCATTCGCCAGATGCTGACTGAACACGATCTTGGACGATCATATCCCCAGCTTTTGCATCCCATTTAACGATTGGAACGATGTCGCCACCACTAGTGGTTTCTGTTTGTAATCCTAACGCCATAACTATAACTCCTACTGTAACGCTAGTTTCAATAAAGGCTCAATGATTTGAACCCACTCACCGGATAATAAGCAAACAGATCTGCCGCCTCATTGCGGTCACGCCGTTTGCTCATCCCGATCTGTTTGTCAGCTTCAAAATCAATAAAGCCGACCATATCTGTCCACTGTACTACCAGCCAACACTTTAGCCCTGTCGCCTTGGTTATGTTGGCGGCGGCAATGACCTTGTGCAGATTGACTAAGGCGGTATCGTATTCGGTGCTAGCCACCGTCCTACACTTAAATTCAAAGAACGCCTTAGCTTCTTTACCTTTATACGCAATGCAATCGAGGCTATACTTGATGGGCAACGCCACCATATTATAGCCATACGCATCGCCCAAGGCTGTCCTCAACTTGTCTTCTGCCGTTTTGTTTTCTTCGGTTTCATAAAGCATTACATTAGCTCCCGGCAAATCATACAAAACGTGTCGAAATCCACCTCACACGCATAGCGCCAATCGTAGGGATTGCCGCCCCCGGCGTACACGTTAAACTCTGGCATATCAATGACCGCCTGCAACGGTATCCGGCAACGTACTGGCTGTCGATTGTAGCGGTATAGAAGCGCCGGATAATTGCCTGCCAACTGCGCCGAAGTGATGGCCTGATCCCACCATTCTGGGCGAGCTTGGACGCCTTCCTTGTAATGCTTCAGCTCTAATGTGAAGGGAAACGAACCGCTGACCGGGCGCAGATCACCCAGCCCAGCCTGCCTAGTCTGATCTAGTATTCTTTCAAACTTAATGCCCAAGGCTTCGTATAGATCTGCCGCCACCTTTAATTCATTGCGACTGCCTTTGGCTCTGGAATTGACCATATGTATCTCCCGATTGATGTGAAAATAATTATATAGAAATACATAGGGTTGCAAGCACCCCATCATTTTTTTTCGTTTTTTGGCTATATTTTACTTGAACATTATGTATTTTGGCCTTATATGATAATTATCAGACAGACAAAAGGGAGATTATCTGATGGCAAATTACGAAGTAAGAATTACAAAACATTTCTCTGGCAAAACTTATAATGTTGATCTTGTTTCTTGGCAGGGCGATAATGGAATGAGCAGTGGCCGCGCATTTAATGTAAGCAAGACTGAGGCGAAAAAGGTAGCCAACAAAACCGCTTCATTGTACAGCGCAGAAATCAACTGGAAGGAATAAAGTTGATGACCACCTACATTACCTATTTTCGTCAATCAACTCAACGCCAAGGTCAATCCGGCCTTGGTTTAGATGCCCAGCGTGTAGCTGTCGCGCCATTCGCTAACAACATTATCGCAGAATATGTTGAGACTGAGAGCGGTAAAAAGAATGACCGCCCATTACTTGCTGAGGCATTGGCGCACGCCAAGCGCGAAGGCGCCACCTTATTAATCGCCAAGCTGGATCGTCTGGCTCGTAACGTGGCATTCATTGCCAACTTGCTTGAAGCTAATGTGCCAATCACTTGCGCCGATATGCCGGAAGCAGATCGCACAATGTTGCAGATGATGTCAGTCTTTGCTGAGTTCGAGGGGCGCCGCATCAGTGAGCGCACCAAGGACGCCCTAGCCGCCGCTAAACGCCGTGGCACCAAGTTGGGCAGTCCTAACCCACACGCAGGCGGTAAAGCCGCTGGTGAAGCTCGCAGGGGCAAGACAGCCACTGTTGCTGTCGAGGCTATGCCCATCATTAAAACATTACGTCAGTCAGGCGTGTCGTTTGCTAAAATTGCCGACACTCTGAATGATGCAAGAATACCGTCTGCTATGGGCGGTGTGTGGCACAGCACATCTGTGCGTAACCTTTGCAGTAGGGAGCTAGTATAATGTATGCTCAAACAACTATCTGGCAAATCGAAGAACCGAGTATGTTTTTCGCCACCAAAGCTGAGGCTTATCGTTGGTGGAAAAAAAATTCGCCATTGCCGTGGCGTGAGGTGACGCTAAAACGTCACATATTCTTTAACAAAAGGGAGATTGTCCAATGGCTAAATGCTTAATGAATATAATTCTTGGTGGCTTTGCAGTGTTGTACTGCCTAAGCTGGACTAACATCTTACACCCCACCTATAATTTCTGGGGTGCAATCGCTTACTTTGGGGGAATGTAATGGAAATCATCACACGCCAACAGGCGAAAGAGCAGGGTCTTGTTAGATACTTTACTGGCAAGCCTTGTAAGCACGGTCATATCGCGGAGCGATATCTTGGTGGATGTTGCGTCATTTGTTTAAGAGGAAAGAAAAAAACCCCAAGTGGGGCAAGAGGCATTGCTAAAAAACAAGACCTTAAACATTTTTCATCTGGTAATGTTTGCAAAAAATGTAACACAGATAAAAAGTATGTTTCATCAGGTGATTGCGTATCATGCCATCAAAGCAAAAGCAAAATTACCAAAAAGATATGGCGCGAAAAGAACCGGGAATACTATCTTTCTCAAGCGCGTGATTACCGAGAGCGCATAAAACAACATCGAATTGATTATGCAAAAGAGTACCGCGCAAGAACGGTGGAACAGCGAGCGGAATATAACAAACTGCATCGCCAGAAAAATGCAGAACATTACAAAAGTTATAGGCGACAGTATTTAACAGATAAGCCTTATGTTAATGCGGCGCATCAAGCAAATCGCAGAGTAAAAATGCAACGCCCAATCACCCAATTTTATAGAGAAGAAATAAAATTGATCTATAAAAAAAGAGATGTCATCAAAAATAGAACCCACGAAGATTACCACGTTGACCACATCGTGCCATTGCAAGGCGAGAATGTATGTGGCTTGCACGTTCCTTGGAACTTGCAGATAATTACTGCCGAAGAAAACCTAGCCAAATCTAACAAATGGGAGACTGTGTAATGGTCGGTAAACTAACACCAGATAATATGATATCAGCATCACGCATACCTGTGTTGCTGGGGCTATCGCCTTACGCAACGCAGAATGAGTTGCTATCTGAAATGATCCAGAGGGATCACGATAAGTTTGAGCCTTCGTTTCACGGTAATGAGATTACCGAGTGGGGTGACCGCCTTGAGAATGTCATCCTTAACGAGGCCGCCAAACGTCTAGGCTTACGCAATCATGAAACCCATATCACCAAGCCGGAGTTCCACCCTGATCTGCCGCTGGCCGCCAGCCTTGATGGGCTGGGCGTTGCCAACGGCACGATCAAGACTGATACCGCTAATGGTATATATTGCATGACTAGCAATGAGATAGACATCAGCACCATAGGCGTCCTTGAGGCTAAGGTCACCAGCGCAATGCCCGAAGACATGCCAGCCGCACACCGTGGGCTGTGGCAACTACAGGCGCAGATGATGTGTGGCGGTTACAAATGGGGCGCTGTCTGCGTACTCTATCGCGGCATCGAGATGCGGATCTTTGTTTATGAGGCTGATGCGGTAATGCAAAAGCGCATCGAGGATGCCATCCTCAACTTTGAGAAACGCCGCAAGACAGGCGATATGTACCCGGTGCTATCATCAGACGATGGCAACCACGCCTATCCAGAGGCAGAGCCTGACGCAGAACCGCTGGATCTAAACGACCAGCCGGATGCGCTCACAGCGTTTGAAGATCTCATCGCCGCCAAGGAAGCTAAGAAACAAGCGGAAGCTGACATAGATCAGGCTGAGGCCACGATCAAAGAGTTGATGGGTAATCACGATGAGGCGCGAGTAAACATCGGCCTGTCGCATTACCAAATCAAATGGCCTATGCGGCGCACCAAAGCGCAACCCGAAAAGGTTGTGCCTGCCAAGCCGGAAACATTTGTTAGGCAGAAGACACTCAGCATTAAAGAGCTGTAGGAAAGGGGGCGTTAGCCCCCTTTTTTATTTCTTAGCTTTGATGCTATCCACTACACCGCCGCCAAAATAGAAGGTCAGAATAATCAACATAGCGTAGTTGATGCTGAATTGTTCCATCACTTTGGTCACTGCGTCTGGATCACCATAGCCAGATATCGTCATGCCCAGCACAATAAGATAGCTACCCAGAAACGTGCCGCCAAACATCAGCGCAAGATAACGCTGGGCAATTTTGAATGGCGCATACGCACCCATCAGATCTATCTTAGCTTTACTTTTAGCCTTGATCTCTTCTTCGGTGCTGGTGTGCATATCATCAATAAGATCAAGACCCCTCTTGATAACGTCACCGCCGCCAAGAATACTATTCAACACATTAAACATCTAATAACTCCATATGTTAGGACGCGGCCCACCAGTGAACGTATCCAAATGTAAGAACCGACCGCCGCCAGACTGACTGACGCCGATGCCAGTGAAACCGTGCTTCATTGCCAGCGCAATAATCCGATACGCCTGCTGACCATCACACGCTATGTCCACAGCAATGCCGCGTGTATGCGTCCCAGGACGCCCCTTGCTGGCCTCAACAGGATGGCTGGTGTCTCTATAGCCAGACGTCACTGTCATCGCCTCAGCAAGCTCTGAGCGCAATGCCTGTAGCTTATCCATAAAGCCACTATCCATTGCACACTTGCCAGTATGACTACACTTAAATTCATCTTCACTAAAATTAGGATACTTTGACCAATCCATTTCGCGCCTCGATGATTTCAATCGCATAATTAAAGCTGTCGATTTCGTTTTCCAGATCTTCAAACCACCGCCTGGTGCATCGCTTGGTAAATTGTTGCACCTGTTCTGTGGCTAGATATTTGACCCGGCGCTGATCAACAGCAACCAGCGCAATCATATCGAATAGCTGGATGGATGGCAATTTCTTTGACTTAGATCCAGAGCCTAGCTGGAATTGATAGCCGCCCTTATTATATTCATATGGGCTGGCGCTCTTAACTTGAACCCGGACATATGTGGCGTTGTTCCAAGCTAGCAGATCCACACTGTCTTGCTGTGCCATACCAACACGCCATCCCATCGACAGGATCGAAGCCGCCGCGATGTGTTCGCCGATCAGGCCAGTAGTTGTGGCTGTTATCATTTATCCCCGAAGCACATAAACCGCCGTTCCAACTATCCCAATAAATATTATTGTAGCGAGAAAGCCAACAACAATCTCAGTTATAAACTCTTTGCGGCGCTCTGCCCTAAGCTCTGCCTCGCGGCGTTCCTTCCTAGCCTCAGCTTGAAACCCCTGCCAGTCTGCCCACAGTCCGGGGCGGCCTGTGTAAATCATAATCTCTTTGAGGTCTTTCTCATATTGTTTGATTTGCTCTAGGGCAAGGAAAGCCTCTAAGTCTGACTGGTTTGCGGCGGCCTTGTTCTTGCCGCGCAGCTTCTTTTCCAAGTCTTCCTTGGCTGTGGCAAAAGAGGTGAGCGCAGAGCCAGCCCTAGCCACATCACCAGCATTAGTGACAGCTTGCTTGATGACAGCAAAGGCGGCATTAGCGGCGGCTAATTCAGCAAGCATTAGTATATCTCCACAAGGCTAGGGTCATATGCCATCGGTAAACAGTATGTCGTAACCCTGTCTCTTGGGTCAATAAAATCTATATGGCTATAGTTACCGTGTCGTTCAGCAAGGCGAGATGCAAAATAAAGACAATCATCCACATTATAAAATCTGAGATTTGTATCAATAGGTCTTCGGTCATCACCTGTCCCCAGATACATCACTAAAGAAAAAGCAACAACAAACTTTGACATCACACATTACTGCCTCGATTAAAACACTGATACGACCAATACCCCACATCATATTGTTGGTATAAATGTGACATATTCGCTTTTGCTTCTTCGTAACTAGGGCAATAATCTAAGTCGTAAGGCTTTATAACAAATGTCATCTGTTGCGTCAGGATAACAAAGATGACAAGAAACTGGCTCACTTTTCCATCAACCGATGCAACAAGTCTTCTAACCTAGCAAACCTGTCCTCAATACGTCCCATCATAGTTGACATCTCATCTTTGTGGATGAAAGTTTCTCTGGTGGAATTGATGCGTTCTTCCAGACGGTTAATCCTAGCAGTGAGTTGGTTAATGTACCAAGCACCACCACCGATTATAACAAATATTAGAACGTCAAGAAGATTGCTCATTTCCATTGTCTTATCCTTATGCGTAAGGGCTATCACCCAACAGGCTTGCATCCCAAGCGGCCTTTAGCTCAGTCATATTGCTTGCGGCATCAATCGCAGAAGCGGCTGGTGCATCACGCAGTGCCTGTTTAGCAGACGCAATGGCAGAGGTGTCTGAGCCAGTTTCGAGAGCCTTCATCAGTTCCACATCCTTCGCATCAAGCAAAGGCTTGCGTACCTCACGCACCTTGTCCTTGAAGATTTCTTTTGCCTTGGTCAGGTCTTCGCTAATCACGTTGCCTGACAGTGACCACGCTCCGCGAAAGTCACGATTGTTTGGAACGGTTGCAGTTGACGCATCAATCTGATTACCGTCCTTGTCCACGATATAAGTTGTTACAGCCATAGTTGTCTCCTATGCGGCTAAGTTAAGTTCATCAGATATACGCCACGCATTGCGCCACGTTCTTGTTGCTGGTAACTGCTCTTTCTTGCAGATAACCATCTTCGGGCGGTTGCCCTCATCCCAGCTTTGCCAAACGTGCTGAGGGATGTCCTTCATGATTAAGTATTCAATAGCCTGTTCCTCAGTCATCGCTGGCATAGGCTCAGTCTCATGCAGTAAATAGCCACGAGTATGCTTCTTGAAATCAGGTTGTGCTTCGTCTTTAGCTAACTCGTGATACACCCACACTGGGGGTAGGATGCCGCCTTGTAAAGCGCAAGCCATCCAGTTAGGGTCAGGCACAAGTATCTTGGCGCACTCGTCCACGCTGTCCTCATAGACAACACGGTAGTCAGACTGCACACCGTCTAGGTTTTCTTTAGCCCAGCACAGTCGGTCAAACAAGTGTGTGCCTTTGAAATCAGGTGTCTGCATTAGGCGAGGTCTCCTTGAATTGATGCCATTGTATCCGTGACGTTAGATTCAAGTTGCGTACCCGATGTGCTTTCCATACCCCTAAACTCACAAGCACTCGTTGCTCGTGAAGGTGACACAAGATATAGTCTAGGATTAAGAGCCGTTACGTTTGGAGTTATGTTTGCCACATAAGCCGCGCTTCCAAAACTGTTCGTAAAGTTTAATCCAAAGTCTGCTGTTCCATCATCGTCTGCCGAACTAACATTCAAGCTGTCGCTTAATGTTCCAGTAAGGTCAGTCACTGCCCAAGCCTTCGCACTACCATTAACAACATAGTCCGTAGTCACCGAACCTGCGGTGCTGTGGGTCAGGGTATCTGCTATAATTGTTCCAGCCATTATGCGAGGTCTCCTATTACTGTAATACCAACATATGGGCTATCATTATTGTTATAAGCTGTGTTTTCTGTAACAACTCTTGCTGTTGTTGTTGTAAATTCAGGGTCTGTGCTGTCATTTTCAATACAACTAGATTGTCCGTTTGAATTTACACCATCATTAAGCGTGTTTGAAATGCTACCTACAAAGTCATCATTTGACATAGCTGATGTAAAATTAGAAGAATAAGCACCTGTACCGTGGTCGGTTACACTACTTTGATTAACGCTGTCTCTAGTAGAAACAGTACCTGTTCCCTTTATACTTGCCCAAACTTTTATTAAACCCTGTTGCAAGGACTGAGTAGCCGCACCGCCCTCGCTCGTCACCGTAATAGAGCCAGCAGAGGTCTTGCCTGTGAGATTGTCAACTAGGATGGTACTCATGCTAAGTCTCCAATGTTTGCCATATTACAAGTGTTGGCATCATAATATCCCCCAGAGTAATATCTAATATTCACATAAGTAGTTACTTGGTCAGCCGCATCATAAGGGCCACTTACTCCTGAACCGCCAGCACCAGATGTTACGCAAGTGTAGTGGCCAGTGCCAAAAGCATTTGTGTAATTTACATCATACTGACCTGTAGCATTATCGTCTAATGAACTAACATTAAAAGATTCGTTAATTGTTACTGTTCCTTGTCCATTCCATTTACAACGTGCTTTTGCCGCAACTTGGTCAGTCAGCGTGACTGCACCGCCCGATGTGTTCTGGATTGTATCTGCTTTTAATGTACTCATGCTATCACCAGATTGCCGTTGATGGTCAACGTAACTCCGCTTGCAACGGTCAAGCTAAAGAAAGCCCCAGCGTTGTCGCCAGCCGCGATGGTTGTGTTAGTGTCAAGCTGTTGCTCATGCACTCTAAATATGTCGCCCTTGCCGTTAGTCGTGTCACCAGTTGCGCCATTCTCACCTTGGAAATAACCAGCACCACCAGCAGGGGCGGCCTCTAAGCTAATAGTACCAGACCCATTATCGTAGGTCATCAGGTAGTTATCTTGCCCAGCACCTACCGTCTGGTCAGCATCAAAGGTAAAATTGCCAAGCGAAACATTGCCAGTGCCGTTAGGAGTGATATTAATGTCGCCGTTAGATACGCTGACAATGCTATTGCCGTTAACGTCTAAGTTGCCGCCAAGCTGGGGTGTGGTGTCGTCAACAACCTCACCACTTGCGCCTGCAATCGTTAATGTTTCATTGCCGCCATCATTATTCTCTGTCAGCGTAATGTTTGATCCGGCCACTAGCTTACCATTCAGATAGCCGGGGGTGGTATCATTAGACGATACGCCAGCAACGTCATTCCCATCAGACGCAACGGCAGTCCACGATGAGCCGTTATAATACTTTAGCGTGTTGTCGGTGGTATTAAAGAATAGATCACCTTCATCAAGCGAGGTAACAGGATCAGTCGCGCCAATCCGATACCGCACCGCAAAGGTATTAACATCAACAATATTGGCGGCGGTAGTATTTACGTTGGCTATATCAGTCGCAACCGTATTAACATTAGACACAGCACCAGCCACAGTGTTGACGTTGGCTATTGCGCCAGCAGTAGTGTTTACATTGGCTATGTCTGTCGCCACCGTTCCAATGTCGGTAGCGTCAGCCGCCACAGCGTTAATGTTTGATGTGTTGCCAGCAACTGTGGTTACGTTGCCGGATATACCAGCAACCGTTGTCACGTTAGCTGAGATACCAGCGACAGTTTGAATAGCGTCCGTTGCGTCAGTACCATCTTCAATATCAGCTAATGTAGCAATATCTGTGGCGATATCAGCCAGTGTTGTGACGTCAGTGCTGTCAGGGCCAGCCTCTGGATTGCCTGTCGTGCTATTGAATTGCAGATACTTACCAGCGCGAGCCGCCTTAGCTGGCAACGTCATATCTAATGTGCCGCCATCATCAACGTGAGCTGGGTCATAGACCGGGGCTTGCAATGTGCGCTTTTGCTCTTCTGCAATCTGCTGATCAAAAATGGTTAGGCCGTCTAGCTGTTCATTTAGAGCTGAGGCGCGAAGATCCCCGGCAGTAACAAAGTCGGTGGTACGCTCAATGTCTCTGGCACCAACAATAACAATCTGATCAGACGCGGTAGGCGTGGATGGCACGTTGGTGCCGACAACAATCGTCACCGACCCGGTGCCATTAGCCGCAATAGAAACAGTGTAGTCAGTCGTCAGCGTCAGCTTAGTCGTGTTAAAGTATACGGCCAGATCATTTTCATCCAGCACCTCAAACGTAAAGCTATACGGCCCAGTGCCTGCTGAACCTGTAAACACGACCCGGCGTGTCACTGCATTAATGTTATAGTCTGCCATCTGTTACCTCGCTGGTGTGCAGTATACCCTATTTATTTAGCCGCTTCTACCCTTGCCTTGACGTCTGGGTATTCCATTAACATCATAACTTTCCCGGCTCGTTTGTACTTAGCCACGATACTTCTGATTATTTCTATCTTGTCTTCTTTATCTAAACTTTGATAATCATCTGTTTTGATTAACTCATTTAGATAGGGCAAAAGTGTTTTGTTTTCATCGTAGCCTTTTTCATTAGGCATTTTGCCAGAGCTATCAATTTCATTCATTAATACAAGCCATCTGTTGTATTGTTCAGCATTTAACAAGACGCCGCTAATTTTTTTGCCCGGCATTGCTACGCCTCTACCCAACTTTACCAACTCGGCGTCAACACCCTTAAACTCTGCTTTTTGTATTCTAATTGGTGATAGCCCCTCAAGCGGTATCGCTGGGTCTGTTTGCAAAATAACTTCGCCCCAAAGATTTAATGCTGGTGGCACCTCATCGCTGAAGAATGGGTGTCGCGCCTTTGCCTTTTGCAACGCAGTATAAAATCCCCTAACAAATGCTGGCAATTGTGTAGGATCTTCGCCAGCAATGCCAGTAGTAGGCATCATTGAGCTAGACGCCGCTGGATTAACTTCCCTTTCAATTGTGGCAAATCCAGAGCTTACAGTAGGCAGAACAGATATAAAGCCAGTTGCAAGTTTTTCACCAAGCATTTCTGATACTCTTTCAAACCCTTTTGCTTCATCAGGATTTGATATTGAAGCCCCAAGCTCACTGACGCCCTGCAAATAAGGTTGTTGCAACATATAGTTATATGTGCTTAAAACAGCGGCTTGAGCTAACGATTCAAGAACACTTTGATCTGTTTCATAATTAGCGTAATACGCAAAATCTGCCGCAATAGCCAAAGTGCCTGATATAGGATCAAGCCTATTGTAGCTCACGCAAGTATATTTGCCGTCTTCTCCGCGCTTGCAAATTGAATACGGCATAAGATTTAAGCGCCGCATTGCTTGAGCCGCCTTTGGATCAGACGGCCCTGATCCAGTGATAATCATAGGCTTGTCGGTTTCTGGGTTGCCATCCCAAGAGTACCAAGAAAATCCACCCATAACCACCGTCCCAACAGCTAACCTAGAAAGCTCGGCGTCAGTAACAGCGTCACCCCTTGATAGATTTTTCCATAAATTTGGGTGTGCAATTCTTAATGGCGATCTCGCCAAAACCTCTTTGGCAATATTGGCTGGGGTTTTGTAAAACGGCATAAAGAGTTTCAATATTGGATTTGTTGTCCCCGGCTGAAGCGACCCAAGAAACCCATCCAAGTCTTTTTGAAACGTCAACTCTTTTGCTTCTTCTTTTGCCGTTTTCTTCATTATATCGTTAGGATTATTCAGCATATCAGCGTAATGCTGTTTGCCCCTCGCTAATGCTTCTGCTGGGTCTGTGCCAGCGGCAAGCAATTCATCTTCTAGTTTTTTCCCAGCGTGAAATGCCTGTTTTCTTAATGATGCCCTAGCGGAGATCCCCTTGAAAAATTCATCTTCTGCAAGCAAGAAACGACCAGCTAGCCTTGTGTATTGACCAAAGGCATTAACCGCCGCCGCTATAGGGTGGCCTTTTCTCAATTCTTGGAATATCTCGCCAGACCCCATTGAGATAGCTTTTCGGTTTCTAACATCAATCTTAGAAACCAAATCCGATGGCTGTTCTTTTATGAATGCTTTACCAGCAACAATTAATGCGTCCCAGCCAGCTTCGCGTATAGCGTCTAACTGTATAAGACCGTCACGCACATAAGCCCTGTCTTTTGATCCAATGCCTAAAGCTGTCCTAGCGCGACCTATAGCCCCAGCCGCCATTTGTTCAACAGATCTCATCGTAATAAATGCGCTATTTCCTACTACGTTTACTAAATGCGTTGATGGCGCAGATAAGATAGCATTAATATACGCCTCAGCCATTATGTCAGATCCGCGTGACATCCAGCCGTGTTGAACAAATTTAGCCCTAGCGGCTTGGTCTGGTAGTGCCATATACATACGGCCGAATATTTCAATATTCTCTGTGTTCTCTAAATCAAACAACTTAATAAGCTCATCGCCGCGAGCTGTGTCAATTCCCATACGTTTAACGTGGCTCATCAACCACGTTGTTCTTGCGGCCTCAGAAACGCCGCCAGATATATTTGCGTATAAGTGCATTTCTGCTGTGGCTAGCTGAAGGAAGCGCGACATCTCTTGGGCGCGTTTTTCTGGATCATTTATTGTTGACGCTCTCAAAAATTGTTCTTGCGCGGCTTTGCTTAATTGCCTAGCACCAATCAAACCAGCTAAGACCATCTCAGCGGTTTCACCACTAGCTCTTTTGCGTCCCAGCCAATAATCAACAATATGATCCATACCCTGCTTTTCAGCTAGGTTCATTAATTGATCATATCCTAACGTGCCGCGCCTAGCGGTTTCAAACAAATCCTTGTTGGCGTCTTTTAATTTAGCAAGATACTCCGCTAAATTAACGGTGCCATCAGCGGCGGCAATTGCTGGCAGATTTATACCCTTAACGTATTCGCCGCCGATAGCCTCGTTGATGGCTCGTATTTCATCTGGATCAGCTTCTCGGATTATTGTCATCCCACCGATATCTTGGATTGGTTCATCAGGCAATCCCGGCAAAACTTTTCTTTCTGCCTCAGTTACGCGAGTAGCTACTTTTTCTGATTGTTTTTGTATCCATTTAGTAAACCCAACCTTTTGGATTTCTGGTTGCAAGTCTTCTGTTATTGGCGGCTCTACTTGCGTCAAATCTTCTGGGGGCTGGGCATCTAAAATATCTGCCACAGGTGGTGGATTGACCATAGCCGCTTCTTGCACAACAGCTTCAGCCTCGCGCTCGTCTACCATTTCATTAATTCGAGCAGTGATATCTTTAGGTGGTCGTGCCATTACATAGTCTCACTTGTTTCTGAGCCGCCTTGTTGGTTAGCGGCAACGCCAGTTATAGCCACTGGCCCAACAATACCATATTTATCTAGTATTTTAATGGCCTTGTCATTGAATATAACATAATTTGTAGGCGCATCAGAAATACTTTTACCGCCAGCGCGACTACCTATATCAAGATATTTAATTCCCTCTATGCCAACAGATTTAAGCAGTTCGCTGGTTTTTTGGCTAGAGCCTGATATGTAATTTACATAAGCATTCCCAGCGGCTATTCCGGCGTTTACGTTATAATCAAATGTTTGTAAAATGTCCTCGTCATCAATTAACGATCTAATTTTGTTTAACATTACAGGCTGTTCTTTCAAAGGCTTTTGCCAGTCTAAAAGATTTTTTTCCTTTACTCCCAGCTTAACCATAAATACTTTTCCCGGTTCTTTTTTGTAAGATTCGGCAACCTTTATAGAATCAGAAAAATAAAGGCCATTACCATAATTTTGATAACCAATTCCAGTGCCAATTTTTTCTAACTTAAACTCATCAAAGTCTGCACCAGAGCCGTGAAACGCAATGATGCCCGGCTCAGTTTCGGTAGGCGCAACGGCCGTAACAGGGTTTTCTTTTGTTGGTTTTTGAAATACCTTCTGCGCCCCAACAATAGTCGGATTTGTTTCTGGGAAATATCCAAACTCATTAAAATCATTACCGTCATTTACGACATCGCGAACCTTAACGACTTTTGATATAACTTCTCCGGCCTCTTTACCATCAGCGCCATATCCAGATTCGGCATGATCTTGAGCATACTTTTGGCTCAATGTAACCCAATCCCCTTCATTTATATCAGTCACACCTTTAGGAACTGCCCTATATATTGTTATTTCTTCATCTGGCTTATTGCGAACAGACTTTATAATATTGTAAGATTCTAGGTTTGCCTCTGACGTAGAATCGCCATAATACTCAAACCCTTTTGAAGAGTAAACATCATCTGGAAAAACTTGACCGCCCCCTGTTATATCATCCAATCTAGCGCCGCCCTCTTCAACAGTTCTTGGCTGGTGTTGCATACGATAATCAGCCTCAACCTGTAATTCAACATCATCTGGCAATGCTGACATTTGCTCATCTCTTTGTCGCCGCAACTCTAAATATTTATTTTTTAGCGTGAGATCATTTGGCGCGGCATTGTAAGCCGCTCTCGCTTCATCAGTTTTGTTTATTAAATTTTTAACCCCAACAATAGCCTCATCAATAGCGGCAGGCACATCTACGCCAGCATTTAATTGCACCGCCGTGTCGGCCTGTCTAGCCGCTACGCGAGCTGGTGCGCCTGCCACAAAATCGCCAAGTTCCTTAACACCCTTCATTACGCTTTTTTTCCCAACCGCTACAGCCGTTCCTGCGCCGGGTATACCAAACCATTCTCCAAGATCAGCGCCTTCGCTAATTTTCCCCTTTGTCTCTTCATCTAATGGGATTGTGTCTAACCAGCTATCAAATAGGTTTCTAGCCGCCATAGACCCTGCTGTTTCAGACACAGTCCCTAACACATTAGCAAAACCACTAGCGGCCGATTGCAATCTGGTTTCATCTTCATTAGGAAACGCCGCCTTATAAATGCCATAAAGACCACCGCCAACCAGACCAGCTATATCGGCCGGAGCGCCAAAGGTCGCCGATGTGGCTCCAGCAACAAGACCCGGAAATGTGCGTATATCTGGCGGTGGCGTTTGTTCTGCCATTCCAGTAAACACAGACATAGCCTCTTCTTGCAAACGCTTAAACTCTCCCTCTTCGCCGGGGATGTTGCGATTGCGAATATTGTAATTATCAATATGCTCCTGCATCTTGATAAATTTATCCTGCTGTTCTGGCGGTAGTTGTGAAAATTCCTCAGCCGTGCCGTTAAAAGTACGAGGCGCAGAAACAGTCGTTTTAACCTTTATAACACCATTGCCCTGATCATCGTATTCGATTTCAGATGGTACCCCATTTGCCTGCAATGCAATGCTTTTCAATATCTCATTAAACATTACTTAGGTTTCTTTCTCATAATAAAGTCCAAAAGCTCTATATATTCATCGCCATCAATTATATTATCATCGAGCTTTTTCGTTAATAATGCCGCTATCTCTTGTGTGTCTTCAATTTTTAAGTTAGGGTCATCAATCATCGAATTTAATTTATTTTGTCTAATTATGGAAAGCCGCGTATCTTGATTTTCAGAGCGAGGCAATCCCTCATCAACATCTTTGATATATTGTTTTGCCCAAGCCATCCTATCAAAATCAGGGTTGATATCCACTGCCTCTTGCAACTCTAGTTCTGCCGCTACTACAGCTTTCCTATTTTCTGGTGAGACAGCCGCGCCAGATGGGCTTAGAATACTAGCCTCTGGGACACCAAAATGGTTTCTAATAATGGACATTGCTTTGTTGTTTTTGGCGTCTCTTTGGCTTTTTAGTGACGAATAATAAGTCTTAGATGTCTCAGTTGTAAGAACGCCATCACTCAACGCATCTTTAATGTGATCCTCAGTAAGCAATGAGCTAGCCGTTAAACTATTTAATGCGTCAATTGTGTCCGGGTCATCATATGCGCCGCCTACACCAATAGCCCCTAATTGAGATGCGTATTCTTCATCATCAACAAGTTTTAGCTTATTAATGGCCGTCATTCTTGCTTCTTGATCACCAGCTATAATTGCTTCTGCAATTTCAACCTTTATGTCATTTATAATTTCTTTTCTGTTTTCTTCTTCTCTTTTGTCTTGGACTTCCGCAATCTTTTCCTCTTCTGCCAAAACATTAAAGCCATCAGCAATAATTTTGTTTTTTTCTTCTATTGATAAACCAGATATCAATCCGCGAATATTTTCATCAATGATTTTATTATCTAAAACTTGTCCTAAACGATCAAGGGCTGTGACGTCATCTTCCCCCGATCCCCTTACCCAATCATTAATATAATCAGATTTTGCCTCAAGGACGTTCTTGTCAAATTCAGTTAGCTTTGCGTTAAGAAACTCTTGGCTTTCTATTCCATAAGCCAGTACAGCAATTCTATTCCGCTCTGCCTCTAATATGTCATCGACAGTTGTAATGGTTGGGTCTTGATCCCTTCTTTGTGAAATCTTATTGCCAGCCGCAATGATGTCAGGGATATTATTAATTATGCCATCAACGGTGTATGACACCGCCACTTTTTCTTGCGCCTCAGCTTTAGCCGCCATATCATTGGCGTGGGTAGTTAATTTGCTGTTAGCGACAGGTGTAATGGCGGCTTGCAAGTTAACTGCCGCTACTGGATTAACCTGACCGAGTGCAGAGCTGTAACCGTCAATAATGCCATCTAGCTTAAGCTGAAACTCATCAGCCGACATATCGGTGTTTTTAGCTTCAATGCTAAGTGCGCTGATTTCATTACGCGCCGCAATTTCCATATTGGTTTGCATTACGTCAATGGCGGTCTTGCGAGCCTTTTGGTCGAAGATAGTAAAGCCATCCGGCAGATCTGGATCAAGAGTAACACCACTGCGGCTGGCGTCCTCAAGCTGTTTAACGCTTGGTGCTAATCCTGCGCCGTATTCCACAGCCGCAATTTCTGCTTCAGCTACAGCTCGCTTATAAACAAAGTCGGATATAGCGTTTAGACCTTTGCTTATGTTGTCGTAAACCTGAGCCTCTGCCGCGCCAGTTTGAACAAAGTTAACTGACGGCATACTGCCGATTGAAACGCCTAGCGGTCTGTAGCGTGGTAGCTCTGCCATTATCCTAGCCCTAACTTTGTTGAGCCAAGGGTAGATTGAGGCCCACCGATCATACCAACATTATAAGCTGTCGTTCCAAATGATGTAAACGCCCCAATCATTCCAGCTTTCATAGTTGACTTAGCTTGTTGCATATATTGAGCCGCCTGCATCTCACCACCACGTATTGTTATCAGCTCATTATCTTGAACAGTATACATTTCTTGAACGCCTTTAGCCGCCGCATACTTTGCTAATTTTAATGCGCTACCTGAGAATGGGTCAATACCGCCAGATCCAGCCCTCGCCACAATAGCCGCCTGCGTCCTGAGAATGTTATCCATAACTTGAACGCCTTGTGCTTTGTATTTAAGGCTTTCCTGTTTGGCTTGTATCCGAGCCATAGTCGCTTGCGCCGCAAGCCCTCTGGCTTGCGAGCGAGCGGCTTGCATCTGCGATACAGCGCTTGCGGCAGATACCGCTAATTGTAATCCAACCGTTGCACCCATTTTACTGTCCTGCGCTCACTTTATAATCTATGCCCAAGAGCGTCATCTTGAGCGGTACGGTTTGGCCAATCGTAATTTGACCATCATAATTATAACCTAAAATGCCGTGTAATGTCTTTATTCCTGTAAACTCAGCTACATCATCATCAAGAACCTCAGAACCAAACCGCCGGAATGGTACCTCTTTGCCGTTGATCGTTAGCGCCTGTGTCTCAAACAATTCCGCATTCACCTCAAATATTCTCTTCTTAAAGCCCTTCAGAGAGCCGCTGGGTAGCCTTGGCTCTACTGGCAGTGTCTTTACCTCTGGCGTGAAGTTAAGACCGACCTGATAGCTCTCAGACGCCGCCGTAGCAAACGTGATCGTAAACGGCGTTGCAGGGACAGTTTGATCCGGCTCCACAATCCCATCACGAATGATCTTAACTGTTTCAGCTTCGAGGTGATCCATTGTGACAGACGCCGCCGCGCCACCTGTTTTGGCGCAGTCAAGCAATACTGTGCTATCAAATAGTTCGACATAATAAACCGTGCTACCATTGACCGTGCGTTTGACCACCACATAGATATCATCAATATCAACCCCGACATTTATAAACTCTCCATCGGTTGTCCACTCGCTAGGCGCGATGACATTCTGTGATCTTAATAGTGTATAACACGCAATCGACCCATCGTCACCATTTACTACCAACAAGCGGTCACCCTCATCAGTACCAGTGGATTTACGCACCGCCATTTCTTCTGGCGATTTCAGTAAGTGTGATGACAGCAACGAGATCTTAGCTGATGTGTATGCGTTCTGCGTGTCGGTAAACAGAAACTCTTGCAACGCCTTGCCCTGACGTTGGACAAAAATAGTGGCGCCGTCCACGTTCTGCAACCTGATGCCCGGCTTGATGCCAAACCCGGTCTGCTGTTTAACGATGAGATTGCTAGGCGTGATCGGCTCATCCAAAGTTTGCGGCACATAAAACTCACCGCCTGTCGTAAACACTTGCAAGTGGCGGCCAGAGAAAATATCAACAATGGCGTTAAATGTGCCAGTGTCCAACGTGGCTTCAACACCGTCATCATCCAATGCCTCGCCCGGATTAAAGTTGAAAAAATCCGACACTCGGCTACCAAATAATGTTGATGGCCTACTGCTAGTGCCGCCAAAGTATAGGCGGCCTTCGTGGAAAGTCACAGATCTTGGGTAGCCCCTTGTGGCTGACCATACATCTTCGTAACCGTGTTCTGTCTCAAACTTTCCAGCCGTTATGGCGCTGGTGTCAAAGAATGGAATTTCCACATACGCCTTGACCTCAGTGTCGCTGACGTATTCTGTCACCCTAGCGCGGCCGAAGCCTGACAAGACATTGAAATACTCATCCACCATTGCCGTGCCAAATGCCTTGACCGAATAGTTACTGGTGCCATCCGGCGCTGTGTCCCAAGCTGGGAACACAGTCAGCACCTTAGTGGACGCCACATAATCCTCAACGTGCCTGACTTGGCCAGCGCCAGTGCCAGCCGTGATTTCGATAAACATACCATTGGGTTGATCGTCAGACGTATAGCTTGATGCCGCCTTTAGCGTAATTGTGTTGCTGGTGCCGCCCTGAGCTGTGCCGTTGTCGCTAGTCACGCTGGATGCGGTGATAGTGATGTTGCCGCTGGTCGCTGATGGCGTGATAGTATATTGAGGCTCATGCGTGTCTAGGGCATACGCATACTTAGGGATGTGGGTAAATGTAATTGTGCTGGCCGTCCACGATGCGTCAGTTGCGCCACGCACAATCTTGAGCGGCGCCAGACTTTCGTGAACAACGATCACGGTATCGGCAGACTGCACCCAATTCATTTCCGGCAAGATGGCGCTAGTCAATGCGGCCACAGTCAAATAATCATTGCCTGACCCATTGATATCAGTGATGAGCGCACCATCCTTAAACACATACATCTTGCCGGGTGTGAACACCAGCATATAGCTGTCAGTCACACTAAACTCAAATGATACCATTCTGACAGCCGTGCCAGCTCCGCTATCCAGCTCGGCAATAAACTTAGTGCCGTCCCGGCGCTTGGCGCCGCCTTGCGGCTGGATGCTCACGTTGCGAGCTGTCGTTAAGCCAGATCCATACTGCGTGATGTCAGTACGAGCGCGAAGCCTCGGATCTAGTTCGCCTGCCGTGAAATCATTTTGGATCTGGATAATGCGGCTCATATTAGAACCTTATGTCAGATATCGGAAATTCCTGTATGCTTTGGGCTGGCTTGTCGATGCCATCAATATTAATAGCAACGCGAACCAAACCGCCACGCATATTATCAGATGGGGCGCCATAGGCTTTCTGGTGATAGTAGTCAGCTTTGGTGAGCTGGTCTGTAATTGGCTCGGCAAACTCAGCGGCCAATGCCGTCTTTAGCAAACGCACAAAGTACGGTGGAAAATCGGTAGGCTCTGGCCGATATTGATAATCAATATAGACAGTTTCTAAGTTCGTATATAAACCACCAGCATAGATCTCATAATCACGCACCGAGCGCTCAGAGATTGCGCTGGTGGGGAAGACTGCCTTTGGTAAGCCAAGACGATCACCCGGCAACTGATACTTATATTTCCATTCGTTGATCGGGGTGTCTAGCAACTGGGCAAGCTGTACTTTCTTTAATGTCCAACTATACGGGTACTGCATCAGAAGAGTGTCGCGCACATCGTCATAAAGACGGTCTGCAACCTGAGCCTCATCTGTGCCATCAGAAAAACTTGAAAGAGGTGATGCGCCAAGCATAATTAGCGCATCGGAGCAGATTGATAGTTTTGTGTCGCCAGAGGCCATAGTCTACTCCTAGTGAAGGAAGGGGCGACCGAAGCCGCCCCGACCAATATTAGTCAGTGTCAGTCATTGCGATGGCGGTGCCATCGGTAACATCAACAACGCCAGAGGCGTTTGATGCAACCATAACGATTGACATCGTTGGGGTCGCGCTGTCGTGAACAAAGATGATATCGCCAACTGACAGAGTGTCTGCCAAGTCGTTGAAATATCCTGCGGTGTTCACGGTTGCGATAGCGTCAGCAGATGTATAGGTGTACATCGAAGGCGCATTGCCTTTCTTTGCGGCACCGATAACATTCCAACCTGAAGATGCGAAAGCCATAATATAGTCTCCTCTCTTACTCGGTTGCGCTGATCTTGACAATGCCTTCATCGTCAATGGCCACTGCACCAGCAGAGAACATTGAAGACACGAGGAAGGATGTCTTTTCAGCTACATAGTTGATTTCTGAACGCTGGTTCATGCCAATGCCCATCCCTACTGCATCGCGGTGGAATGCGAAGCAAGTGCGTGTGGATGGTAATGGCAAGCCACCTTCGTCACGATCACCAAGAGTAACAAAGCGGAAACCGAGGAAAGTGTCGATTTCGCCCTGCACCAGTGCCTTAACGCTGGCGAAATCAGAGCTGGTCAGCTCAGTCTCGTCAAGCAGTGAAGACAGGCCATTGGCGTGGATCAACATAACGCGGCCTTCGGAAGGTACGTTTTTGGTGTCCAGTGCTTTCTTAGCGGCCAACAGCTTGGCGAGGTTCATATTAGTACCTGCGCCGCCAACTGATGTTGCAACTATTGATGGTGAGGAAGCCGCGTTCAGCGCGTCAATGACGAGCTGATCCATACGGCGGCCAATAGCAGAACCAACAACGGTGACTAGCTCACGGCGCTCGTCAAAGTTGACCTTCTGCTGGTTGAAGATATCTGAATATTCAGCGGCGATGTAGTCTGACATCGTAGCTGTAACCTGTGAATAGGTTACGTTCAGAGGGGTGACGTCTGTCTGTGGTACACGGACAGTTGCGGTGCCTTTCCCGATCTTCGGGAATTTTACCTGATTGCCTTCGACATTTGAACGCTCACGAACAAGTCCAGCAAGGGCGCGGTTTGCTTGGTACGCCTGCTTGACTTCCGCATCGAACATTTGAACGAAAGCATTGGAAATGCCTACTGCCATTTCTCTATCCTTTCATAAAAAGTTTAATACAAGATCGCGTCAGGTATCCGATGCCGGGCTGTCACTTGGGCATAAACGCTACGCCCCCAAACGTGTGCGACAGGTCGAAGCTCGATTGTCTGTCAAGTCAAAATATAATGGAAAAACTGGGGCGTGTAAACACCCCAGTTAATTTACATAGCTTGATAGTCCTGAGTGCCGTAAACTTGCTCGAACATCTTTTCTACCTTTGCCCGGTAGATCGGATCATTCAGATACTCAGGTTTTGCCACCATTGCGGTTAGCTCATCCTTCGATGGCGCACCTTCCGGCTGTGCCACATCAATCGGAATAGAGCGGTCGCCGTAGTAGCTTCTGATCTTCTGAAGAGCGCGAATACCCTGAGCGGTGCCGCCCATAATCTTAAACTCTTCAAAATCATCCTGACCCCACACGCCTTTGCGTACTAGGGATTGACCCCACTCAGTCATAGACTTAATGATAGCGTCAGCGTTGTTGCCCAGTTTCTTATATTCTTCCTGATAAGAAACCTCAGCCATATCCGCTTCAGCCCCAGCCATATCAACAAACTTGCTGGCCAGCTCTTCAAACGCCGACTGACTAATGCCATTCTCTTTTGCCCAATCCTTATAAGTATTGAACAGCTCATCATCTTCTGGGATGTTGGCATCAGCAAATGCGCTAACGTCATACTCTTCTGGTGCCTTGTGTTTGCCTTGGCTAAATTTCTTTTGTAATTCAGCGTAGCCTTTGGCGAGATCTTCGCCTGTCTTGAATTTTTCCGGCAACCATTCTGGCCGCTCGGCTTCGGTGGTTTGTTCAGCCGCTTGTGCTTCTGCATCTGGCTGAATATGGGAAATGCCTGCCTCTGCTTGCTGGTTGTCTTCGCCTTCTGTTTCCAGAGTAGCGGAGGCCATCAAGCCTTCGGTTTCATCACTCATAAGTGTCTTGCCCTTTTCATTCTGCGTTCGATCTCTCGAACAATACTGTTTTGACCCTCTCTAGCCCAACCGTGCGAGGCGTCCTCGCCGGGGTACCAAGTGGGTTGCTCAATCGTTTGCGATCTCAAATGCTCCAATAATTCTTGGCCATCCTCTGACCCAAACACGCGAAGATATAGACGATCAACATCATCCTTCATATCTTCCACGTTCTTACGCAACTCAGGCTCAACCGTCCTGAGTGCTTCCCAACCTTCAACGTCCATTTAGATAGCTCCCTCTGGCGGCATCTCACCGCCCTCTGGTGGCAACATTCCCTGTTGCTGTGCGGCGGCTTGAGCCATTTGCGCCGCCATCTCAGCGGCTTGTTGCCGCTCTTGCGGCGTAGTGCGAAGATCGGCAGGAATGCCCATCTTGTCTGCGATGTAATCTGGGATGGCTGATGTGCGAACCGCCATTTGCCCATCCGGCCCAAGGCTGGATGAGATCTGCGCCCACTGCATAATCTTCTCAATGTCGCCATAATTCTGCGCCTGAGCAATCGGGCTGACCGGGGTCACCTTTACCTCTAGGCCATTCACCTTCAGCGGCATTTCAATCAATCCGCGCTCATCCATCACATATAGGATGCGCGAGATCAGTGGGATCATTGTCTCATTGATGAGGCGACCAAACGCTGACCCAAGGTTCTGGGCTAGCTCAGATATCTTATGGGACACCTCTGTGGCTGACCGTGCTGACATATTGTCCGGCGGCAGAGTGTCATCCATCATAATCTTTTTAATGTTCATACGCAGATCATTAATGACAATCTGGCTAACATTAAAATCACCAGTGCGCGGCAAAGCTCTGAGGCTTTCGCCTTGTGGGCCGCCATTACGAGCCACAGGAATAATTGCGCCGGGTCTAATGCTTACCGCTTGTGGGTTCAGCACACCATCGTCTGCCGCTGTATATACCCCGGCGATGCTAATGCTGGCATTTTTCAGCAACAGCTCTAGCGTTTTGTTTAGCGTTTTAACGTCAGGAATAGCAGTCACCAACGGCCCACGGCCATAGACTTCGCCTGCCACTTTCATGTATCGCGCCACAATCCAAGGACTAGATTTCATCTTGCGCTCTAGCATTGTCTCTTTGCCTTCCGGCCAGATCACATAATAGCAATACTCAGCCTCATCCGCTTCATAGATGGTGGCTTCTAGCAATTCAATCTCATTGGTCGGGTGTTCATCAATAATGCGCTGAAGACGTTCTGGTATCTCGATGTCAGGCCAATGCTGGACAATCGCCTCAGCTTTCAATCTCATCCGGCGATAGATGTTATCGACCTTGCCGTGCGCGCCTTCCTCGAATGCCACAAGGTATTGCGGCACGGCGGTAAAACGAATTGGCGTCACCTCATCACCGGGCTGAACCAGCATCACGGCAGTGCCAACCGCCAGATCCAACAGAAACTCACCCATCGCCAGATCAAAGTTTGTCTGACGCAATAACGAAAACATTTTGTCTGCGTAGATATCCAAGGCGGCTTGCGCCTCTAAGCGCCGAGCCGCCGGGATATCGGAGCCGGGTTCTAAACGACACCAGTTAGAGTAGGGTGGAAACAAGCCAGACTGAATGCGATTAGCAAAACGCTGGGTGCTGTTGATGGCGGTACTGTCAAACACGCGAGCCATTTTATTCTGCCCCGGTGAACCGCCACCTTCATAATAACCGTCATATAGATTGCGCTGTGGCAAAGCAAACTCATAGCAATCTTCATAGATCTGACGCCAGTTGTCTTTCCGGCGTTGTGCCATTTCGTATCGTTTCAAAATGCTTTCTGGTGAATAGCTCATGTTTTCCTATGCCTCTGTGCAAAGTTTCTGGCGGCCTCTTTAGAACCAAAGCCCCAAGCTCTTAACGCTAGGGCAAGTCTGGTTGGCCTACCTTTGCTGTCCTTCATGTCGCCCTTCATGCCAGCAAATCTAGCGGCGAAAGACACCCGGCGCGGATTGGTGCCGGACTTTACTGGTGCCTTTAGATTGCCGCCTTCCTTGCGCTCAAAGTGTCTGCGGCCTGCTTCGTTTAGACCGCCGGATGGGTTTTGATGCCTTTTTAGCGTCATGACCTAGCGGCTCTCATGTTGTCAATAAGATTAGGATATGGACGACCAGCTTTCTTGGCGGCTCTCATAGCGGCTCGCTTTTTCGCTGGTGACAGCTCTTTCGGCTTGCCTAGATCCTTTGGTCGCTTTTTATCCCAAACCTGCTTCATTTCTTTTTACCCATCCCAGCTTTGGACATTGCAATGGCGATGGCTTGCTTTTGTGGCTTGCCTTCGCTCATCAGCGTCCTAATGTTTCGACTGACTTTCTTTTTCGATTTGCCGGAATAAAGAGGCATAATGATTATCCTAGTGTGTTGCTCTGGTCTTGATTAACGATTTCCTCAGTTGGGCCAAGTGTTGTGCCACCTATCAATGAACGCCTGCCACTACTACTGCGAGATCTTAGTTTTGATGCCGCCAACTGTTGAGCGCGAGTTACACCTATTGGCGGTGGTGGCGCCACTGGTGCTGGTGGTGGTGGTGCTTTCTTTTTGCCGCCGCCGAATAAACTACCCATATTACGCTCCTAAAGTATCTTGAACGCCAGTTTGCGGCGTTTCTCGATCCATTGACAACAACAAGCGCTGGCCGCCTACGCGCCGCGCTCTTAGCCTTGCGGCAATCGCCGCCGCCTTCTGAGCCTCTTCAGCTTCAAGACGTTCCTCTTGCCGCTTCTGCGCCTCAACCAGTTTCGGATCTGGCGCTGGCGGTTTTGGTGCTTTCAGAAATGACATCAGCATACCTCGCTAACATTTCGTGATCATCGCCATTCGGGCCATAACCAACTAATAAACCTTCACGCCGGAATTTTAACGCATTTGCATACCTTATGGCAAGCCCATCATTTACATTAACAGTTATCTGTAGTCTATGCAATTTTAGATCTGACATCGCTATATCGAAATAACGCATTGCGCCGCGTAACATTTTGACCGCGTGACCCTCAACAACTGAGGTGGTCAGCATCCACGCCTCACCTACGCCCGGCCACAAACTACAGATCCCAAAGAAACACGCCATCCTGCCGCGATACATCGCTGTCCACGCATGAGGCTCATTGCTGTACATCTTCAGCACATCAACAAAGTTTGGGATTTGCTTAAAGCATTGGCTTGAGTGATGCCTCAGCTTGACATTCATCGGGTGCGCCCAATGAAATTTAACAAATCTTACATCTGACCCATTGACTATTTCGCGCATCGGATTATGTTAATCACTATGGATTCCTCCCCAACTGCCCCGGCGCTAGCCGGGGATTTTTTTACAGCTCTTCGATCTCGGTGTCTTCAACATCGCCGATCTCCAGCACCTCATAGTCGCCATCATTCAAAGCTATCAGCGCAAGCTCTTCGGCTTGCTCTTCGGTGTCAGCCTTAACGACAACGCCGAGCTTGACCGTCACATCAAAAATAACGCTAAACTCACCCTCTTGCCTGATGAGCGATCCATTGAAATTAAATGATGCCATAATAATCTCCCTCTAAAAAACATCAAAATCCATATTCGCCACAGCCTGTTTAAACTGCGACTTACCCAAATAGTTCTTAGTCATAGCACGATGTTCGCCGCCGCCCAACATCAAATATCCATACGCATCACCAACGTGCGAATGCTCATTTTTATTCGGCGCATCTCTAAACCGTTCCTGACCGCCGCCCATAGCGACACGTTTAAAGTGATAACCGCCAGCCAAAGACTTACGCACCTTGTGACAATTTTTCGCCACAATTAATCCGGGCTTGCCGTCAATCAACCTGTTCATCGGCATTGCGCCAGCTTCGCGCCGCACCATAAAATCATTCGATGCGGTCGGTTGCGCCCTCAACCCCAGCGTCCTCAAATGCTCAAACGCCGTCACCTCGAAGATCTCATCCCTCTTAGCGCCAGCCGGGTCACCCCAGATCATCACATCATTCTTAGGAAAATGCGTTTGGATGTCGGCCATCAAGTGATGACAGAACCGCTCTAGCCCCATATCAAACGCCACCAGCTCATGCACGACATTCCATCTTCCATTCGGCAGTTTCTGTCCAAATACCGCCGCTGGTGTCAAACCAAAGTCCAACCCAATATGGACAGGCAGGGCAGGCTCAATCTCAACATCACCAGACATCAAGCTATCGCTAAACTCATGCCACACTGGCTTGCCGTCCTGCACATACACATATTGCGCCCCGGCATAACACTGTATCCAATCCAGCGTCTTCCCGGCCAACTGCTGTTCATAATAGCCCTTCGGCAGATTATTTACGTTCTCAGCCTTCGGATTATTTAGCCAATACTTGCCAGCCGCAAAAATATTATCCTCATGCTCCTTCGTACCCTCAATCACGCCGCCCGGCTGTTTGTAAAACTTCCAAGGGTACTTGCCCCTAATCGGATTTTTCTCAGCTAGGTTAGGCCACCAGTGGTCACTATCCATCGGGTTAGTGGACATCCACACACCGCGCCAAGGACAGCCGCCGTGCTTCTTAGTCGGGTAACGACCAACACGCGATGTCAAACCATCGACTACCGCCTTGGGCAACTCTCGCGCCTCATCAATAAAACCGCCAGTCAATTCTAACGACAACAGCTTACGCACATCACGCGGTTGATCCAGAGCCAGAAAGATCACCTCACAATCAAGCCCAGCCGCGCCATCACGCGGCGGTAGCTTGATGTGATGGGTGATCGGTGGCGACCAACGCATCTGACCCCAAGTGTTCTCCGGGAATATCTCTTGCCAAGTCTTGATCGTAGTAGTCCTCAATTCCGGGTAGGAATTTCGTATCACTGCAAATCTGGTATACCTGATGCCATCTATAGGTGAAGGGGGTTGCTTGACAGCCCTCAGCATCACTTCCGCTAAGGAAGCAAATGTCTTGCCAGATCCGACTGGCCCCATCAATCCACGCACGAAGCTGTCGTCTTGCAAAAATTTCCATACCGTTGGACTTTCCGAAAAATCTAAGTTCAACCCGGTCAACGCCTCTGGCTTGACCTTCCCTCGCCGGGCTGACCGATCGGTCGCCCTCTCAGCTCTTGCCATCATCACCCTCCGGCGTAAACACTATCACCATCTCAGTCGTAATGCGCTCGCGTTCCAATTCCAACATCACGCCGCGACAATGACTACAAATAATCTGCTGGCTACCCTCATAAACATAGCCTCGCGTATCTTTGCCGCAATCCTCACATTCAATCGGCTCGGCGAAAAACCGCACAAACTTACGATCATTCATATTAACTACGTTTGTCATTGCGCCTCGACAACCAAAACCGTTCCTTGCCCTTCGTGGTCTTATTAATCCACGCCCAGCCCTTACGATATTCCGATGCCTTCGGTATCTGCGGCACCGCCAGCAATTCCGCTAGCTTCGGATCAATCTTCTTCGCTTTGGTCATCCAATACCTCATACGTTGTTGTCTTCGGCCCAGTCACATTTATCCCGATCATGCTAGGCCGCTGGTCATCACTGTTCGGCTCAAGTAAGCCACGGTGCTTCGCCAAGAGCCGCAACGCCGACAATTTATCGTGCATCTCTACCTCGATGCTATTGCCGTGCTGTGTAGGCGTCACCTTCACCTTCTTAATCCCACGCCGCGAGCGCTCCGACAATTTCTCAGATGGCGTCAGAAACACCTGACCCAAATCATCCCAATTCAATACATCAGTAATCACGCCAGACGCAATAGCCTCAAGCTCTTGTACGACCGCCTCGCGTTTATCAACGTCAGGGCTGGCTAATGCCGCCCTCTGCTGTCTAACTGTCATCGGTTTTCTGTCCATCAATACACTCCGATCCTATCGCGGCATACCCGGCTAAGTCAATCCAACTGTCCTGATGATCAGGCGTCTCAACCAAACGTGCCAGCTTTACCGCCGCCATCGCCATAGCTACCTGATGCGCCTTCACCTCAGTGCCAAATATCACTGTCCACATTACCGCAATTCTTTCGTGATTGATATAGACATCACCGTAGCTGTCTCCGCGATTGCCTACCGTGCGGATGGCGGTCATTAACAAATCGTTCTTGTTCATTCGTTTCTCCAATTTGTACAAAAATTTTGTGTGACACCCCCATATATACGCGCATAGGGGTAGGGGGGCGAGGGTGTCGTTTTTGCGACATTAATATGTCGCGCCCTGACCACCGTGCAAAAGCAAACCACCGTTTGCCTCACTGCACGGCGCCCATATACCGCGCAACGTCCGCGAGCGAAGGCACCCCTGCCCTGCGTTCTATAGCTTGGTCGCACACTACCAGCGTTGCCGCCGTGACATCATCAACAGTATGCGCTTGGTCTGCCAGCTTCCGGGCGTGGGCTATCTCATTATCGAACAGCCTGACCTGCCCTGTCGCTTTTTGGACAGCCGCCAGATATGCGTGAGCGAGAGAGTGAGAGAGTAGTTCTACATCCCCCATACCCCCTTTACTTTCTTCTTGCACAACTTCCTGATCCACTACCATCTGCAACGGCCGTGCGCTCTGTACTTCCTCAAAGGTAGGCAACG
>Ga0208767_1000514_pt1 | contig 32054 bp, 48 predicted proteins | sample VirMetDEL_Mar_21_FD_184514 | JGI IMG/M metagenome (GOLD analysis project Ga0208767, IMG submission 184514) | Aqueous microbial communities from the Delaware River and Bay under freshwater to marine salinity gradient to study organic matter... | ecosystem: Environmental > Aquatic > Marine >... | reverse complement strand
ACTTGTTACTCCATAAATACCATCTCTGTTCCATAATTGGTCAGTTACAACTTTAGTTTCTGGTGTAACTAATCCTAAAATAAGTTGTTTATTTCCATTAGCAACTATATATACTTCCCAATACCATTTACCACTCAAAAAAGAATGTGTAGCTCCAAAACCATTATTTGAATTTGAACTAGAATATCTACAATTACCATTAGAAAGAACATCTGGTGAAGGAGGATAAGAACCACTATCACAACTCCATAAAGAACTCCATGTCATAAAATTTCCACTACTTGCCATATCTATTTAACTCCCAAATGTTGGACTATCAGGAACTTGATGGTCTGTTCCCATATTGTTTGCTGTCCAATCGTTATTATTTCCTGAACTATCATTACCTAAATCACTTGCATTTTCAAATTTAAGATAGGCTCCATAAGTGCCATGTCCACCAGTATATTCTTTAGGTATCCAAACACCATTTTTAGTTTCTCCAAAATCACTAGCTGCTTTATTTAATCCATATACCATATGTACCTCTGCAAAATATCCATCAAAAGCAGAACCACTTGTACTATCATTTCCTAACCAAGCAGGTTGTCCTCCTTGAAAAAAACTCACCATACTTGCAACAGAACTTTTTGTTAAATCAGATGTTTGGTCTACTCCATTAATATATAATTTACAGTTATTTGTATCTTGTGAATTTATAACTAGATGTGTCCAACCATTAGTATCTCTTACTTTTAAAGAACTAGCAAAATTTGTTTGTGTTTGAAATTGAAAAGTATCATCATTATTAATTCTAGTTCTCATATATCCAGAGCCACTAGCAAATAAACCTCCATAATTATAACTCAATTGTCCTCTTTTAAACCATAAAGAACCAGTCCAATTTGAACTACCACCTGCACCACTAGGAACATCATAACTAAAATAAGAACTTGATGCTCTATCTAGTCTAACTGACTGTTCTATTTGATGTGAATAAAATTCACCAGCACCTGCTGCAGAAGTATGAAAAAACTCTCCTTTAAACATATGTAATCCTAAGCAAATGCAAGTTGTGGTGCTCCTAATTGAATTGATCCACTGGCTTTTACAAAGTATGGTATCACGTCTACAGCATTCGCAGCTGTTGAAATTGTAAGACCTGCTCCGCCAGCAGTTTCATAATCTGTTCCTAATGATAGTGTTCTACTTCCAGTGCCGTCCTGAATGAGTATAATAATCCCTGATTGTCCTGCAGACTCCGTGGACGGATTAGCTAATGTTATATTTCCTGTTGCTGTAAGTACAAAGTTTTGATAGGTATCAAAATCTAGTACAATACTACCAGAATTAGATGTATCTGTCAACGTGCTTCCTACAGCACCAGCACCCAACAGCAATTTACCAGCTGCAGACATGTCCATAGTCAGAGGAGTTACAGCACTGCCACCGTCATCTCCTTTGAATATAATATCTTTGTCCTGCACGCTAGAAGTAATTACAGCATCGCTTGAGCTGTTACTAAAATCTAATATTGATGTACCGCCAGATTTAAATGTTACGTTATTACCTGCAGCATCAAGTGCAATGTCTCCTGCAGAATCTAATGTTATTGTAGTAGCATCTACTTCAAATGTACCGTCTGCTGTTATCTGTATGTTCGCAGCAGCAGCAGCAGTGTCTGTTGTTTCTATAGTTAACGCACCATTCGTGCCTGCAGTAAATACAGCAGTGTCATCTGTTGATCCTGTCATGGTTATGACCTTGCCGTTCACATTTACGTCATCCACAGTCAACGCTGTAAGTGTACCTAAACTTGTAATATTTGCCTGTGCAGCAGTAGAAAGTGTACCTGCTATTGAACCACCAGATACATTGATACCAGCACTGAACACTGGTATTTGGTTCATGGTTACTACACCGTCTGAAGCGATTGCTATAGCATCTGCGTCTGAGGCAGAACCAATTGTACCACCATCTTTAATTAAAATATCATCTTTAAAAGTTACAATACCACCTGAAGATATTATCATAGCGTCTGCAGCAGAAGCAGAACCAATTTGTCCATCGTCTGCTATTTTTATATCATGGTTGAATATGGCTGTACCAGCATCACTACCATCAAGAGTTAAGAAAGTAGTATCTGCACCACCATCAGTTCCTTTGAAGATAATGTCTGTGTCACTAGCCTGTGCGTCTAAAGTGATGTTACCAGAAGATGTAGCAATGGTCACAGCAGCGTCACCAGTTCCTATATCATCAGCAGCAGTAGCAGAAGCTACGTATGATTTAATTCTGGAGGCTGCAACTTTTCTGTTCGTACCACCAGCACCATCATCAATTATAAATAAATCAGCATCTACAATGTCAGCACCGATATCAGTTGCTCCATCTATATCTATGGCGGCTACAGGTAATGTTCCTGTATCACCAGTGCCAATCAACGTACCTGTTGCAGTAGGTAAAGTTAGTACAGCTGAACTACCGGCTGAATGTGGCTGTGCCTGTAATGTTTGTGCATGAGCATTTGAAGATTCACAATAAAATTTTACTTTAGATACAGCACCTGTTCCTGTGCGTATATCAATGTTACCATCAGTTATGCTAACACCGCCAGAGCTTCCATTACCATCCATGATAACTTTACCACTACCATTTGGTAATAAATTAATATTTCCGTTTGATGTAGAAACAATATCGTTTCCATCAACATCAAGGTCACCGCCCAATTGCGGAGTCGTATCCTCTGATACGTTTGATATCGCACTAGATGTTGCAAGTCCTGCTACAACAGCACTCCTTGTGATCTTCTTCAGACCACCGCCAGATGTATCTACAGCTAAGAATACATCATCGTTAGCTACAGTAGATATTTCAGATAGAGAACCAACAGCAACTGAGTTGAAGTTTGTACCATCTGCTATTAGTAAGTTACCAGCAGTGTTTGTGCCCATAGTAATGTCATCGCCAGATACTGTTAAGTCTCCAGCCACAGTTACATTTGCACCACTCATTGTAATCGCAGCAGTTGGTGTAGAGCCAGACTTGATTACTAACTCACCGCTTGATTGTGATAAGCTACCAAAAGTTGTGCCGTCATCTTTTAATGTGATGTCTGCACCACCTGCGTCCAGTACAATGTCTCCCCCGGAGTCTATAGTAACATCTGTACCATCATTAGTTATAGTGTCTAATGCAATGCTACCTACGTTGGTTATGTCTGCATCGTTAAAAGAAGTAGCACCAAAAGTGTTTGAAGCAGCTGTGGATGTAATACCACCGGATGCTGTAATTAATTGTGAAGCGTTTACAGTGAATGCAGTTGAACCACCAGTTGCTACTGTAATAACATCTGAACCACTGAATGTAATGCTTGTGTTTGTGTCTGCATCACCGGCTATGGAGTCTAGCTGTACAGCACCTACGTTAGATAATGCAGCATCACCAAAGTCTACAGCACCTGCTACAGTCAGTGTACCTGATACGTCTACGTTACCGTTTATGTCCACAGTAGTTGCTGCTATTTGTATTTCAGTGTCTGCTACTAAATCAAGCTGTCCATCTGTGCTAGAATTTATATAAATTGCAGTATCTCTAAATTGCAACTTCTCAGTAGTTGTCATCAGTATGTCATCAGAGAATTGAAAGTAATCCTCGTCTTCCATCCATGTTATAATACCATCGTTGGTTTCCCCATCGAATGTCAGGGCTATGTCTGTCCCTGCTGCCCCCGTACCAAACGTAGGCTGTAGAAATGCTGAAGCTAACTGATCAAATTCTGCATTTAAATCTGAAGCCTCAATAACACCACCATCAACAATTCCAGATGAACTTTGTCTTGTATATACTGCCATTTACCTTCTCCCTCCCGGTGTAAATTCTAATTGAAAACCTTTTATTGCAAAAGGTATGTTTGTACTTGTATCTGTTATCTTGATTGCCACTGAAAAACCAGAGCCCTCGACACTCTGTCTTGTAATAGGCAAATCACCTTGTCCGTATGCGGCTGTACCAAACAACGCTGTTCCGTACAAAGCACCACTTCCTGATGTAGCTAAACTAATTACGTTAGGCTGTGGTGTGTTTACGTCATCGTAGTTATATCGTACAAATAAACTGGCATTTACTTCTCCTTCAGGTTTCCAGTTTAGGTTTACCCTTTGCATACTTTTTCTTATACCTGCATCACCCATCACTATGTCTGGTGATCTATATGTGGCATCTATAATGCTCGTGCCAGATGCTCTAGTGAATACGTTACCTGAATCCTGTTTGTAGATATAACCATCATACCCACCATGTATGGTAGTTTCTACATTGCTAATTAAGTCTGAATCACAATCAGCAACTTTTAATCCTTTTAAGTCTGAGTATTCATAACCCATTTGTTTTGTGTTTGGGTTTATTTTAATTACAGCAATTAAACCTTTCTGTACAGATTCTAGTCCACCAGTAGCAGGATAGAACAATCTATATTGTGTTTTGTTTCTGATTACAGTTGCTGTGACGTTGTCATAACCAATCTCATTTATTCGTTCCTGTACCTGTTTAGATACCGTACCCAATTCAACGTCACCAATTCTTTCTGTACCAGCGATTGTTCTTAATCCGTCAGCTGATAGAAATATAATATCTCCTCCCAGTTCCTGTATGGAATGATGTGCAATTGTGCCAACACTTTTCGCTACCTCAGCAAGTGCAAAGTTAGATAAACTGGTTCCTGTAAGTTTAAATATCTTGTTCTCTCCAAATATAAATAATTCATTACGGAAAACTTTCATACCTGTAACTTCTGTACCTATTTTAAATGATCCTGCACCATCACTAGCGTCAAAGTCATCCTCTGCAAACGGTGCACTAAATATCACTTCTGCTTTACTGTTGCTCATACCTGCGTAGAACATGTGGTTGGCAAATGTCTTTACAAACTTTGGTGCTGTTGGTGCTGTTCCTCCACCTGTGCCATTTATTATATCTTCTGCGTAGCTAGTGTTTAGAGTAAAAGCATTGGTAGAGCCTGTAGCTATAATAATCTTATCAGTCCCATCAAAATTAAATCTATCAAAATCATACGTATATTCTGTTCCTTTACCTGTAGCTCTACTTGTCCAACTACCACTTGTAGTTCCTGTATATATTGTGCCCCCACGGCCAGCAACTACTAAGTCATTAAATATCGCACAGAACATTATTCTTTCTGTAGATGAAGATACTTGTGGCACTATGTTCGTGTTGAATTTGGTCGTGCCGTTTATTCTACGATAACCACCAGTAATGTCCGGTTCAAAGTTTGTAAGCTGTAGTGCTTCACCCGGAGCCATGCTGTACACATCTTTGTTCAATACTAAGCCGCCTGCACAGCTTGCGTTAAATGGTGATATGATCGAGGTATCAGGCATTTACATGAACCCTCGTATCTCGCATATATGCTTTTGTGTTTATATATTCACTTCTTAATATTTGTAATTGTAACTTATATTCAGCCAATGCCATCTGTGCAGCCTGTGGATCAGAACGTAACACATAAGTGTAATACTTTGCTCTTGTAATTATCACATCTTTGAACCTGTCATTTAAGTCCATAGTGTCTGTCGCTGCAGATAAATCTGTGTGTACTTTCCAATATTCATACTCAACAGTGTAAGTGTCCTTGTCTGGTATAGGATGCAAACCAAACTTTTTATCCTGTGTAGTATACACTAGCTCTGGCAGTCCATAGTGTTCACTAGAGTTTTCTAAATCTGTCTCTAGGAATCTACTAGCCCAGTTGTCGTAAGTTATATATTTTAGTTTCTTAATGCCAGTGTCTTCAGATATACGCACATAATCTACGTCTAAGTTTGTAGAGTTATCGTTGTCTAGTGTTATAAAAGTAGTAGCTGCTGTTGCTGTAAACGTGGTGTTTAAGATGTTACCAGCACCAAAATCTGTAACAGCAAGTGTTTCATTTAGCACGTCACTAGCTTCTGCAGATGTTCCTACCAACACTTTCAAGTTACCACCACTAGAGCTGCTGTCTATAAGTCTCACCTGTAATCTATACTGTACGTTCTTCACTGTGGATAAGGATTGATATGCAGCTGCTGCATTCAGTCTTAATCTACCATTACCACCGCTGTTGTATGCAGGTGTTCCTGACCCTGTAGTCCAACTGGTAATAGCTGATGTGAACTCTCCGTTTGTGACCAATTCTTTTGGTACGATACGAAAAGTGTCATAGTCAATCTTTCTATACTCAGCGTCTCCTGTCTGTGGAGAGTTTGCAGTGGGTAGGTCGTACACTCTCTGTCCTACTTGCGTATCCTGTTTTGTAGATATGTACAAGTCAGGCACTTCTTGTAGAGTGCTGTATATCTCGTGCATAGCTTTCAACACGAACTTCTTTACAGCTGTCTGCACACCTCTACTGTTTGCAAATGTAGCAGATGTCAACTCTGATTCATTCAGCTCGTTTAGTACATTATTTACTAATGTTAAGTAAGTAGTTGCCATTTAACAATTCCATTTACGTAATGATTTATTAATTCTTGAATTAGGATTGCGAGCTGTCTTCTTACTCGTCAACTTCTTCTTCATGCCTTTCATCCTCGCACAGAAACTCTTTCTGCGTTTGGCAGCTTTAGAACCCTTCTTCAACTTAGATGGTTTAGTCGTTACAGCCATGCTCAACTTAGAGCCGGGGTTAGCCTTTCTGTAGGAGGCAATCCCTTTCTTGTTCAAGCCTCCTGATTTAGACTTACCCTCTTTTCTTTGCCAAGCTGGTGTTTTAGCCATTTATCTTCTGCCGCCTTTTGACATGTACTTTGACTTCTTCATACCGCCTTTAGCCATGTATTTAGATTTCTTCATACCGCCTTTAGCCATATATTTGGACTTCTTTCCTCCGCCCATCATTTTTTTCTTAGCCATTCCGCCTTTCATCATCTTCGCTTTATTTTTTGTTGTTTTTCTTCCGGGCATTTGTCTTCCTTTCTGATTGGTTGTATAAGTTATTAAAAGTTACGTCAGGATCAGTGTACGTATCGTGTATCTCTGCAGAGTGTACATACTGGCTAGGTGCAAAGTCTGGTGGCCCTTCGCCTGCTACCCACAGAGCAGGATTAGTAACACGAACCCTGTTGTTTGGTAATGCAACTATGTTGCCTGTCCATTTATCAGCATCTATCAACTGGAGTACATGACTCTGTTTATGCTGTGCAGGATCGTCTGATATGTGGCTGTCTGTATAATCAACCGTAAACAGATATCGACCCTTGTAAAAATCCCCTCCTATTTTGCATATCCATGGGCTTGAACTTACTCTGTCCATCACTACTACTGAGTGACCTCTTGAGGAACAGTCCCAAGGCTGTGCGAGGTGTGTATCCATTCGTTCTGGCATTTCATCTAACACCTCATCCGCAATCAAACTGGTGATTGGCATTCGTGCCCACATCGCACCACCGACTACGTTGTCTTCTTCTTCGATACCAGTAAACACCACCTGAAAACTAAGACATCTGTCTGGTATTGTGTTGACTGCTATTGCTAACCCATGTAAATACTCACCGTGGTATTTCATGTGGTTATGCGTAAACTCCTTACGTACCCAACACTTAAAGTGTGGGATATTTGAAATTAGGTAGCTCAAGTTGTTTCTCCTGTTCTACCTTCCCCTGATCGTTGTTATCTAACTTTTGTAATATTAAATTTAGTGCTGTCTCCATAGTTTCCATTCTTTTGTTTAAGGAATTTATTTCCTTATTGCTTACAGCACTTGTTTTATGTATTTTTTGAGTGGCTCTCAAATCATGTGTTGCCATTTATTTTCCTTTGTTAAATTGAGGGAGAAGAATAACCCCTCCCTCAAAGTTATTTAGTGTTAAACTGCGGTGTCGTGCTGTGTAGCAGTATTTAAATCGTCTTCTTCAATACCTGATACGTCACACAAAATAGCAAAAACACGAATTTTACCTGCAGTTGAGGCTGCTCCAGCCACTAACACATCAAGTGTATCTGCTACTTTCGTAGTCAATACAGGTGCTGCATCAGCAACGTCTCTTGGTGCATAAGTTGCACCCGTAGCATCGTAAGCATCAACAAAAGCATCTGGGTCTGAGAACCCAGCTGAACTTCCTGTGATACCTAGATCAAGAACTACAGAACTTGAACACGCTGTTAAAACTTCTAATCCAGCGTGTAAAATTACTGTTTCTGCCGGAATGTCGATACATTGAAGAACATCATTTTGAGCTGCTCCTGAATCTCCATTAATTGCAGATATGTCAATTGTGTTTTCAACTAAATATGGTACCCTTCCATTGGAAGGATGACCAGCAGTGCCACCGGCACCAGTTACATTATATGTAGCCATTTTTTATTTCCTTTCCAAATTAAGATTAAGAGTCTAAGTCCATAAGCCCTTTGAACACGCCTTTGAAGCCTGTATCAGATTCAGCTCTTAGAACTTTTCTACCATAAACATGTAATCCTCTTACGATGTCAGAGAAACTATCTGGGTCTCTTATCACTTCAGTCTTTGCAATATGAGATGCAGTAGCAACACCAGACATATGTCCGTATAGGATTAATGTTTGACCAGCTGTGCTTGATGATCCAAAAATCTGAGTAGCTGCACTACCAGTAGTACCGACACCAATTGCATTAGTTTGATATAAATCAAAACCATGTAATTTACTATCAGTAACTCTACCGTTTAGTAAAGGAGATGCTCCTCCACCAGTTACAGACATATCCATAATTTTAGATGCTGCTCCTCTCAAATTTTGATAAAATTGAGGTGGTGCAACAAGCCATCTGTTTTCTTCTGGTACGTCATTTTTATCTAATTCAGCAGCAGCTTGAGCTACAAGGTCAGCAATTTTGTCACCAGTGTCTGCTGATGTGCCTTGAGTTCCTAATGTACCTGTAGATGCTACAGCGTTATCAAAAATGTACTTTAACACATTATAGTCATAATTCTTCTTTAATGCATAAGCACCTGAAGAGGTTGCTAATGCTTCAAAGTTGATATGTGACTGTCTTTCTTCGATATCATCTACTTTAAATGCAAAGTAACTACCTTGGTCGATAGTCAATTGAATTTGATTATCGTCTAGGTTCTCTGTATTTACAGTTTGACCTCTAGCATAGTCTTTGACTGTGATAGTTGGTTCTTTGATGATGTTTACCGTATCGCCAAAATTCTCGATTTCCCCAGTGTAGTCAGTATTAGTAATAGCTTCTACGACTGATGCCCTACGGAAATATTTGAGAACTTTTTGACTGTATATCGCTGGTGCCCAGTTACCAACCGGTAAGTTTTGGTATCCGGCAGCGGATGACATAGTAGCCATGTTTTCCTCCTTTATTAGCTAGTTAATCATTTACAACTTGACCAGATTTGACGGCCTGATCAATCTCCGCTTCATACTTCTCAAACTCCCATGGCTTGAGTTTCTGAATGTCAGACATCTTCCAAACCCTTCCAGTCTGACCAGTGGTGTTTATCTGCTTTGCAGCAGTCTTCGTCACGGCTCTGGCAGCCTGTTTAGATTTATCAGAAGTCGGTTTCCTATTCATACCCATGTCCGCTTTATACAAATCAACAGTCCTACTTGCCCAAACAGGATCGGTATTGTTCTTTGTGATACCTTCAGAAATGCTTTTGGGCTGTTGTTCTAACCATCCTAAAAAATCAGGTGATTTCTTGATCTCATCGAAATCTGGATGATTGTTCAGAAGCTGTTTGTAGGCTGATTGCACTTTGAGTTTCTTTTCTTTCTCACTCAATCTACCTATTTCAGCTTGAAGGTCTTCAACTTGTTTCGATGCCATATTATGAGATATGGTCTCTACAACTTGGTATACATCTGGATACTGTTCCCTAAACTTATCAAGTTCTTCCGGTGTCTTTGGTGGAGCATACTTAGGTTGTGCTTTTTCAGCAGCCTTACTTTGTGCTTCTAAGACTTCCTTTTCTTGCTTCCATTCAGACAGCTTCTGATCGTAATACTTTTTAAGGTCATCGTATCTTTTCTTATACTTACCTTCGTCTTCCTGAACTGGTTCCTCTTTACTTTCAGGTTGGGTGGAATCTATAAAACCTTCTACCTCTGGAGTGGCTTCCATCGTGGCCTTGATGTCAGTGTCCTCAGTTTCTGTTTCTTCTTCCTCAGCAGTAGTTACTCTGTCCTTTCCCTTGTACATATCTTCACGAGGGTCTGCACCTAGTGCTTCTGCTTTATTGCGTACATTAGTCTTTCTTTTTGCCATTTTACTATTCCTTTCTCAGTGCCTCTCACGAGGGTGGCTGTTTACGGGTTTATAAAAATCCAGTGCCGAGGCAAATCGGGTGGCTGGAACTTTTAGTTATCATCAACTAAAACTTTTTAAGTCATCCTACCTTTAGGTGACTGAACTCTTTCGGGTTGTGGATTGCCTTCTGCTAACTGTTCTTCCTGTATAGCTCTCTCTGTTTCGGCTTTCCCCCTATTGTTTATCTTTTCTAACTTATCTAGACCTATGATTTTTGCTATGTTTGGTCTGATTACTACTTCTCTGTTAGATACAAGAACAGGTGTTTTACCGCCCTGATCTGTTTGTTTTAATGTTCCTTGATTTATTAATCTTCCTTCTTCTTCTTCAGCTTTCTTTATCATCTGCTCAATGTCTGTTAGTCCTGCAAACTCTACAGCAGCTGCGTTGATTACGAATGACCCCTCTGGTAAATCCATCGGTACATCATCTGCTATACCTGTGTTACTCTTTCCGGGGACATCAATCATTCCATTCTTCTGTGGATTAGCATCTGTGTTTACCATGTCTTCTTGTGGCATTGCGGGTACTTCTAATCCTCTTGCTGCCTCTACTACAGGCTGTTGAACAGGCTGTGGTGTAGGTGCTGGTTCTTCTCTCTTTACTTCTTTTGGCGGTATGTCTGCTCCCTGCGGCTGTAATGGTTGTTTCTGTCCGAATAACTCAGCTAGCACCTCTTCTTTGTTTTCTGCATTGTACAAGTCACCGTACTCTTCTACAGTTATTTCTTCTTCTGCTGGTAGAGAACCTTCTGGCATTTCTCTTTCACCCTCTGGTAGCTCGCCTGTTCTACCTTTATGATCTAGTATGAAAAACTCTTCTACTGCAGGTGCAAGCTGTTTCATTCTTGTTAATTCTTCAGGTGTTAGGTTTTTTTCATATTGTTCGCCTAGTCTTAAACCTTCTACTTGTGGATCACCTCTACCTAAAAACTCATGGTCTAACTGCTCCATAGATAGACCTGCTGGCTGTTGCACAGGCTGTTCTACAGGTATCTCACCGTTTGCTATCATATTTTCGTTTGCTATAGCCATTCACCACTTTCCATCATGTTTGCTAATATGTTTGCTCTTGTCTTCACTTGACTTGCCCATTTGCTATCCAGCATTTCTTTTTTGGCTCTTTTAAAATCACCTTCTATTACAGAACCAAAAAAGTTAGGCCATTCTCTCTGATTAAATCTAGATACGCCCATGTTGAACACCATGTCTATAATTACAGTCTTTCTCACTTCGTTCAGGTCTTTCATAAAAGTCCAGTGATCTACTTCTTTCAACACTCTGTCTACATCATTAGACAGCAACATCTTTGCTTCTTCTTCTGTGATACCTAACCCGTCTCCTGCGATGTTTCTACCTACACCAATGGTAGGATGTCCCACAAGCGTATCTCCAGCTCTTACTTCGTTTCCGTTTGCATCATCGTACACTTTCAATCGCATACCTTCGTGCAATACTAACTTGTCTATTAATTTTTCTCTTGTCTCTTCGTTTATCATTTTTTAAATTGTCCTATTGATTTCAAACCAAAACTAGCACCGATACTTGCAAGGATACCCCAGCTTAACCAATCAGGGCAATCCTCTCTCAAGAACCTAAACCCATCAGATAAATATGGCTGTGCAGCAGGAATGAAGCACGCTACTATGATAGAGATGAAACAAATTGTCCAGAGCTCATCTTTCCAGCTATCTGCAGAAGCATCCATTGCTTTCTCTTCCCAGTTCGCATCACTCTGCACTCTTTTTACCTGTGCTTCTATCTTTGCTACTTCTAGTTTCTGTTTTATCTCTGCTTTCTTCTGTCTACCCTTCAACCATGTTCCTGCTAGGTTTGCTATTGGGCTTAAAAATTGTAACATGTTTACTCCTTACGAAAATACTCTGTTTGAAAAATTGTTTACTGCAGCTTCATATTCTTCTTGTGATGTAAAAAATCTTCTCTCCCCTGCGTCTGCATCATAATAAGAAGGATTACCAGTAAATGCTCCTGAAGACATCCATCTTTCTATTAACTCACCGGCACTTTGTGATCCGTTTTTATAAGGACTCACATCTATTCTAGATAGATACTGCCAATTAGATTGTCCCTGTGGAAATTTTTCAGGATTTAATTTTACGTTAAATTCTTTCATATAATCGTTTACAAATTTTATGGCTTTATCTGTATGCTGTTTAGCCTGTGATGGATTGAAACCGTTGTAACTCCAAGTCATACTGTGAGCTAACTGACCAGTGTCTTTATCATATTTAATTTCTGAACCACCCATGCCCGGTTTTGGTTTACCTTTTCTAAACCCACTTACGAAGTTTAAAGCAGTTAGAGCCGCTGCTACAGGCTGCATTCCGGGTATGAAAAAAGCTGCGGTGGCTGCTGCATTTGTTAAACCACCCAAAGTATCTCCTTGTTTAAAAGCATCATATGCATTATAAGCAGAAAATGCTGCTCCGGCTGCTCCTGCTACTTTTCCAGCAGTGCTCATAAAACTACTTGTAGAAGAACCAGTACCAGCAAGAGGGCCACCGGGTTTTACAAGCCTAGGTTGATAAGAAGAAGTAGCGGGGTTTGGAACAGTGGCTGCTTGGTAAGATGTAGCAAAAGGATTAGCAACATCTCTATACGGCACGCCAGATTTAAATAAGTCCTTAACTAATTCTCCAGCAGCTTTTTGGCCAGCTCCTGTAACTTGTTCTTTTACCTCTGTTTTCAAAAAATCTATCTTAAAAGGATCACTAACAACTCTACTACCTAATTCTACAGCTTCTCCAAATCTTACAATTCTATCTGTAATGTCTGTAGAGGTATCTAACCTACCCCTTTCAATAGTAGGCCCTGTACCTTCTACTTTAAAATCTGGCACGTTAGCAGAGATACCCGCAGCTGTAATATCTACTCCGGGGTCTGTAGCAAACAAAGGGTCTACATCTGGGTCTAATCTTGCTCTTAGCTTTTTTTCTTCTTCTCTTCTTTTCTTTATAGTCTCAGGGTCTGTTGTCAAGTCCACAATGTAACTAAGATCGTTTGAACCACTGTACAAATCACCACTGCCTGTTACATCAATGGTAGGAACAGTAGGAATATTTCTCTGTAAAGATGCTACTTCATAAGTTGGCTGTAGAGCTTCTTTACCTAAAAAAGCACTAGGCACACTCTCAGATGTAACATCTGTATTTACAGTTTCTATATTACCTAAAAATCCTTGATTTGTTTGTGGTAAAGCCATTATTTTTTCTTATCTTCCTTTTTCATCTGATCAAAATTATTCTTCAAGTTGAGGAGCATTGCCAGCAAACTGGCTTTCCCCTGCAGTCGGTACAGCTCCAGTTCCGATTGTGCCGTTACCAGCCCCTGTAAGGTCTGAAGGTTGAGCCCCTGAAGGAGCTTCTGTAGGGCCTGCCATACCTGCGGGTTGTTCACTACCGGGGAGAGCTGCTTCAGCACCTCCTGATTGTTGTTGTTCTGTTGGTTGTTGGGCATTTTGCATTCCTTTCAGCATTTCTGCGTATATTTGAGCTTGGTTAATATCATTGACTAAACTGTCCGGATCAATATCTTGTGAGATAGCTAGTTCTTTTATAAGATTAGGAATCTTAATGAACGGAGCTAACATTGGGTTTACCACTGTCTGTAGTAACATTGTCAGTCTTTGTGAACGTACTTCTTTCTGCATTACAGAAGACACACCTTTTGGTTTGATCTCTAAGTCTCCTACAATGTCAGGCTGTTCATCGTTAAACTGCATGTTCCATTGAAATAGTGATTCTCCCAACGGTTTCAAAAGATGATCATCCATGTTTTTAATCACCGTTTTTATGGATAAACCAGCCGAACCTAACAACATTGATAGGCCAGCTGCTGTTCTGCCTGTGCCACTAACGCCTGTCTGCCCATGCATAATACTGGGAATCCCAGTCTCTTCATCAGCCAACTGTCTAGCTTTATCATACATCTGTATGTTCTCACCAGCGGTATTAGGGAACTTAATACCATTTACTGCTGTTCCTGTAACGCCAGACTGTCTTCTGAATATCTTACCCGGAAATATATCGTAATTCTGTCCGGGAACTAATGATGTTTCATCTATATCAAATACTAAATTACCTGCAAGTGTCAAGTTATCAATAGCCATTCTTACATGACCATTCATTAACATCTGTGCATCTTCCATGTTCTCTGGTACTCCAATGCCCCACACTTGATAAGGGCTTATTTCATATGGAAATACCTGATATGGTATTCTGTGGGGTGTAAATGGGTTGATTACAGCACGCAATACCTGATTACCACATATCCATGCATTTATCTGTACTTTACCCAATGGGTCTACATCGCCTACATCTTTTCCTATCTGTTGAAGAAAAGATACGTCTACAGCACCCCAATACTCTAATACTTCATATCTTTCGTTTGCAGCTCTTGATAGATACTCATCATCTCTAATTAAACTCTCGAAATACTTATCTATGTAGTTTCCACCACCTGTCAACACAGTTCTAATAGCATCAGGGTCGAACATCGGCATGTCCATAAGACCACGAAGCTGTTCTCTGTTCATCCTGTGTCTTTGTATTACATAATCTGCATCGTGTATGTTCGTTGCTATAGGGTCTGGATATAAATCCCAGCAAGATACAGATTCTATTCTTGGTACATCTCTATAGTACGGTGAGTACATTCTCTCACCATTGTCGTCTTTTTGCCATTTATGCACCGTTTTTGTATGTGTAAAAGGGCCTTTTACGATACCTGTACCTAATAATACAGACTCAAATATAGAATTTCGTAACGTGCTTACAGCGTTGGATTCTGTCAATTGATCGTGTATAACCTTCTCCATACGCATTGCTGCCTCCTGTGCAGGAGATATTTGTGGTTCTCCCATCAAAGCAGGCCCTTGTGCTATCGGTGCACCTTCATATTTTTCTTTCAGACCACCTAAATAGTCTGGTTCTGTGGCTTGAGTAGCTCCGGGTGGCATTTCTCTACCATCTCCTTCAAACCCATAGGGACTTTTCATTTCATCTATCGGTGTTTTCAAATGTGCAAACTTAGCTATACCTTCAGGTACAGGCGTAGATTCCACAGTAAGTGGAAACTTCTTGTTTGCAAATAAGATATCTACTATCTGCCCGTAGGCAGCCAACACTTTAGTTTTGGTTATTTTTATGAATACTTTAGACTTTTCAGTGTCTGTATACTGTGTACTAGAGTCGTATACACCTCTGAAGTTCTTATAAGCCTTTAGCCAGCGTTCTTCATGAACTAATCTACCGTTTTCTGCCTCTCGCTGATAACCATTGATTAAACCTACAAGTCCCGGAGCTTGACTATCGTCAAGTTCTGTAGATACGTCTACAGGATCACTCATCTATTAACCCTCTGTGCCTTGATAGCCTTGCTTTTGTGTCTGCCCCATGATGTAACCTGCTTGACCCATATGTCTGTTTCCAGCTGGTTTTGGGGTTGCCACATTGTAGGAATTAAGGTCTGTAGAGCCTAACAACATCTGATCTAAACCTTCTCTGTATAGAGAACCTTCGTTAGCCTCGTTCATTACACCTTGTTTGGACATTTGTCCCATGATGTAACCTTTATCGTAAGTTCCTTTTGGCATGTTTACCTCCTTTTTTGGTTGTTAAAAATTAAAATCCTAATTCACTCATTCTTCTTTGAGTTCTTTCTTCAGTCGTTTCAGGAACAATGTTTTCTTCTGGCACATTTACCATTTTACTTTCTATATCCGCCATTTGTTCTTGTATTCTTTGTTGTCTTCCTTCTTCCATTAATTCTGCCTGTGCACCTGTAGGGTCTTCAACAGGTCTATCTGCTACATTTTTTACGGGATTACCTAAAATAAATTTACCTGTTTTTAATACTTTTCCGGGAATACCTCCAACTACATTGGCTGCCACTTTACCTGCTTTTTTTAATGTTTCTGGGTCTGTTACGAAATCTAAAAAATCAGGAGCAGTAGCTTCTAATGTAGCACCGTAACTTCTTACTTTTGGAGCATCTATATCGTCAGTTCTAAACTCCTGCCCTTCAGGTTTTACACTTGTTTTTGCCCTAGCGGTTTCTAGTATTTTGTTTATTTCTTTCCAACTTTTACCTTCTAAAGTTTTTATATCAACGTCTAAGCCTTCTTCATCAATAATAGTTTGAAACCAAGATGTATCTGTAGCAGGGACTACTGTTTTTTTCTTTTTAGGGCCTTTTTTTGTTTTATCAGCAATCCTCTGTCTCATTTCATCTTCGCTGATTCCTAATTTTTTAGCACCTTCTTTTATTGCTAATTCGTCAGCTATAACTGTTTCAGTAACTTTAAGAGAACTTTCTGCCTCTGCTTCTCTAGCAATATCTTTTGCAGATTTTGTAATTTCTACTGTTTTAGTAACATTGCCTTGTACGACTTTGGTTTCTAACTGTGGAACAGCAACTTTACTTGTAAATTTTTTTACTTTATTTGTCTCTGTGTCATACGCCTGTATGTTTAAACCTAAATCTTCATCCATAAAAGATTTGTAATTTTTATGACCAAGAAGTTTTGCTATGTTTTGTTCTATACCGGTTGTAAATTCACGTAGTTTGTTTACGTCTGTTCCTTCACCCGGTATGTAAAATCTACCAGTAACACTTTTATCCATGTCTGCATCTGAACCATGAGTTAAAAGTTCAGCTGCCAGTTTTTTTTCTCCACTTTTATCAGCAGCCCATGATAATATCATTCTTCTTAAATCTGTAAAACCACCTATTGATGTTCTACCTAATTTAGCTAATTCTCCATCTGTTAAAACAGGTTTACCATTTTTATTAAACAAATATTTGTTAATAACATTTCCAAGATTTAACTCTTCACTAAACAAAGCCCTAGTTAAATTTTTACCACCATCTGTAGCTTTATCATATTGGTAATCCATCACATCTTTCATAAGGGGGCCAAAAGGAACTTTAGCGGCTAGACCTTTTCTACCTTCTTCAATTTCAACACCCATCATAATGCCTTTTTCACGATCATAATAAGGCCTGCCTATATCTTCACCATAAAATACATCGCTAGTTATATCGTTTATTTGAGCTCCTCTAGTACCAAATAATCCTAAAAGAATTAATCTTTTAGTTTCTTGATCAGGTATGTTTGCAATACCTGCTACAACTTTTTTTACCATTTCATTTGTAGGTATACTTTTAAATATTTTAGATTTTACTTCCGGCTTTATTCCTAAACCTAATTTTACTGTTTCAACTGCAGTGTCTAATGCTTTTACGTCAGTCCTAGAGAAACCTTTTTTAAACATGTCTTTAGAGTAAGATTGATCTAGAGCATTCTCCACCCCTTGTTTTGAAAAATTATTTTTCATTGATTTTATTTGTCTTGCTAATGATCCGGTTCCCGCTTTTGTTTTTAACTGAGAAGGAAATCTTTTTTGCATGTTCAACGCAAGCTGTTTTAAATCTCCCATTTCAGGAGCATTAATAGCAGTCTGTTGTATTTTTAAACCTTGTTTGTATAATTTAGCAAACCAAGCATCTTTAAGAGAAGCATTACCAGTTTGAAATTTTTCTGTTAAATCATCTAATTCAGGAATATCCTCTATAGAAGATATTTCCAATTGCTCTACCAACGACTTAAAATCTTTTATTTTTTTTAATGCTAATCTATCTGTCATCTATCAATACCCAAATATCTGATCTTGTGGTTCATATTGCTGTGTCTGTCTTGTCATCCTATGTGGAGAATGCACATTCATCAGAGTTCTACTCATTACCATATACCTCAACGCATCGTAAGCATGATCTTCAGCTTTCGTATCCACATCTTCAGGGTTAGTTTTAGATATAGGTAGTGTAGGTAGAGTCCTGATTGTATTGTTGCACGTAGAAAAAAAGCGAAGCCTAGGAGTACCGTGGTCATCACAGGCTAATCTCCTGTGGACTTCTATCTTCCCTGCAATTCTGTTCCTGTCTGCTGGTGTCCATCGTGCTCCTCTTCGTATCATAGTCTCGGCAATAGAAGGCCCCAAGCCTGTTTTGTTCCAACAGGAAGAATCCAGCGTTGTTTGCTGCATTGGTGGGTCTTCTCTTTCCATTTGTACTATCAAATCTCCTAACCTTTCTCCTGTGAACCCTTTTACATAGAGTTCTCTATAAATCCATATGTTATTGTCCCAATCTATGGCTCCCCAGAGGATACATGAGGGTGAAGAATACCCATAATCGCCTGATCGTATCCTAGCCCAGCCCGATGGCACATCAAACGGCTCTACAACGTGTGTCTCACGGCTAAATTCAGTGAAAGCAGAGCCATCTGCTACGTCCCAGTCACCTTCTAACAACCTTTTTCTCTCTATTTCCGGTAGAGACATCAACATCGCCTCATACTGACCGTCATCAAACAGATATGGGTTGTCTGTCAACCTCGCAGGCACGAATTTGCGTAAAAATAACGGCTGATCGGCCTTTGGGTGGTTCACTGGGTACTTTAAAACCTTACCAGTGTCAAAATCCTTAGCCCAGAAGGGGTCATTTGGTGGATTTGGGTCGATATACATCTTTTTTACCCACCAACCACCGGTTCCTCCGGGGTTTGCTGTACATCTCATGTACATTCCTAAGTCTTTATCCGTTGTTCTCAGTCGAGAACGTAAGTAATTCCACACGTATGGTGTGGGATACTGTGTAATTTCGTCTATTCCTATCCAATTGAACGCTTGTCCTTGGTATCTAGTCACGTCTCGGTCATCATCTACGTATGAAAACCATATCCTAGCACCTGATGGGAACTGCCAGATGGACTTTGCCTCCTTAAATACAGCTCCGGGGAACGCTTTTGGATAGAGTTGCTTGCTTTTGTCTATCAATTCGGTCAATTCTGCCAGTGTTCTTCTTAACAGCAAGCCCCTATGGTTGGGATTTGATGCATCTCGCAGCACATCTGCTAGTAATGCATAGGATTTTCCCCCTCCTGCTGCTCCTCCGTATAAGACATCTCTTTCAGGTGACTCAAGGAACATAGTCTGTGGGCCTTCGTTAGCCCTAAATACTACGTCATGGTGCTGTAAATGCTCACGTACAGCTTGAGGCACCCTCTTCAAGTCCTCATCTGTGATCACACTGACGGACTTCTGTCTTCCCTTCAGAGCATTGTCCACCTTGACAGCAGCTTCTTGAGCTTCCTTGGCTGAACGCCTCGCTTTCTTAGCCTGTTTCGTCAGTCTTTCAGCTCTTCGCTTCTTTTCAGAAAGCTGTCTCTGAGTAGCCAATCTGGCCTTCATCTTTCTAGACCAGTTATAACTCGTCTTTGGTTCTCCCTCTTTCTTGGGAGGTCTACCTCTTTTTGGTTTCTGTTCTTCTGTCATCTATCTAAGTGTACACCTATTTTCATTCGCTTTGTCAGACCGGGATTTGATATCTTCCTACCCGATGCTACACTTAGCCATCTCGCAGCTTTTGCAGGCCCACAGCTGTTTGCGAATGTAAACGCCTTTTCTAACAATTCCAATTCTTTCTCTATAGGAATATATTCTTTTCCATCCTCGGATAGTTCATATCCAAATGGGATGGTTGATGTTGTTCTTCTCAATTACTCACCGTACATGTTAATTGTTCTGGGCACATACCCTCGTAGGTAACAATAGTAAAACTATCCTGATTAGGAAATCTGTATCTACATTGCATACCTTCCATATCGTTGCTGTTGTATGGTCTATACTCCGACAGCTTGCAACTTATATATCTCTCGTGTTTAGGAAACCTCTTACCAAACATACTAGCGTGTGCCTGATCGTATCCTTCGTTTATACAGATAGCGTAGCCCGTTTTAAACTCACCACAGAGTTCGTGTGCATTTACTTTACTAGCTACTGCTGTGGCAATCCATATCATCATGGCTGCTGCTAGTAATGCTACCACTGCTATAGAAGATATCTCTATCATCTTTCTCTGTCTCTCTTGCTGTTTATAAATCATTTCTTGTCTTTGTTTTCTAATTTTTCCTTGCATTTGCAAAAGTTCATTCCATGCATTCGGCCCATGTGCAAGGTTAATGAACGTCCTAAGTTCATTCTCCATCGCTTGAGCTTTTTTCTTAGCTGCGAAAGCATTTAACGCCTCCTCTTCAATAGACGCACCCGCAAATATCTTTTTAAATAGCGGAGGCTTCTGCGACATCTTTTGAGCTTGGTTGATATCGGAGCAAGCACCCATCCATCTACCCATATCTCCATACATGCTTTCCACGTCACGACCCACCTCAAAGCCTTTCTTAATGACGTTAAAAGCTGCAGTTGCTGTAGCCAGTGCCGTAACTGGATCAACCATACTTTCATACCCTTCCTCTGTTTTCTAAAGTTTCTTATTTGCATAATGCTTTTAAGATTTTACTTTCTTCAATCCTTTTTTTCTCTTGTAATAAACAATATAAAAATTGCTTACTCATAACACACCTCCTAATTAAAGTTAGTGCGTTTCTTCGGTCTTCCCTACTTCCGACTCTTTCGAGTTAAACGGTTGCTGTTTTTTTCTATCTTTCTGTATCTTCTCTAGTTCACTAATCGTGTAATACTCTTTCGTTACGAAATCCAATACCAAACAAGCTATGCTCATGCTGTTTTTACTGATCTAGGACTTTGTGCGTATGCTTTACCTTTTTTATAATTATATTTAGAAACTAAAGTCTTTTTCTTTTTTTTCTTCTTTACCTCTTGTTCACCCGGTACAGGCACGCCTTTTCTTCTAAGTATTTCTTTTAATCTCTCTTCTTCTTCTTTTTGCACTCTAGGGTTGTTAGTACGCTCCATGTCGTGCTCAATATCTGCCATGTCTTCTTGTGCTTCTCTTTTATAAAATTCTTCAAATGCTTTTTCTTGTTCGTCCATTTTATACTCTTACCTTCCTTGGTTGGTTGGCGTATACTTTACCGCCTCTATTGTAAGCACCGGGGTACCTATCCTGTAATGCTTTACTTTTTTTATAAATCTTTTTTATTTTCTTTTTTCTTGTTTTAGACCTTTTTTCATCGCCTTGTTTTTCATACTTTGGCTGAGTGTGTCTAATATTTAATTTATCTCTTAATTTGCTATCATCATAATCTGTATCAGAATGCCTATCAACATTATAGTCTATTAATCCCAAACTATTTAATAAAGCATTACCTCTATGTTTTATTTCGTGAACAGCAATCATAAACCTACCTGCTTCTTCACTTCTAGGAGTGCTTTTATAACTACGGCCTCCTTCAGGGTCTGGTGTAAGTTCTCTCTCATATGCCTCAGAACCTTTATACAAAGTAATAGAATCAGTAGAGTCGTAGGCTCCTCTAGTCTCTTTAAATAAATTATTTCCCATTTTTATACCCATTCTTCTAGGGTCATTTTTTATCTTTAATAATTTTTCTTTAAAGTCTTCTTTAGACAATTTACCTTGATCAAAAGCGTATGCATCTAAACCTACTCTAACACCTAAATCAATATTTTCTTCAGGTATTTGTTTTTTAATTTTACGTAGAACTTCTGCTGCATATTCAATATCTCCCAACAATTGTTGTTTAAATTGTTTTTTATTTTTCTCAGCCATTAATCTTCTACACTTACAGTAGGCATCTCTTTCTTAGCTGGCATCAATACCACACCGTGAAGTAACTTACCTTCTACATCAATCTTCTCTTGTTTGCCCAGACCGACCCTGTCGAGAAGTGTCTGTGCAGCCTTAAGTCGCAACTCTGCTCTAGGGTGTTCACCTACATCATTCATACCCTCAACTACACGATTGATTGCTGTAACCGAGTGTGCTGCAAGTTCTACCTTTGCCTGTTCTATAATCTCATCCTTGAGAGACTGTAATACGTGCTGTCTAGAAGATGGCTTGTAACCAGCCAGCTCTAGTGCCTTTGTAATATTACCACCGCACTTAAATAGTTCTGTCAAGAACGATTGCTGTTTTTCGGTGAGCTCTCTGGATTTTTCTTTTAGTAATCCTTGATTCATTTCTGTTGCTGTGTTAAGTTGGAAACCAGCATAAACGGTTGCTGTCCCCTGTTCATCCCTGTGTTGTAATTGGCGAGACCTGAACGAAGTTTATGCCTTATTATATAATTATACTGTATATACACACTTTGTCAAGTTTTTTCTTGACAGGTTGCTCATAGGGGTGTATAATAAAAGGTAAGCCTTTGGGGGAGCATATATATAGGTATACTTATAGACAGCAACGGGGTCTTACTTAGGTACAGCAACCAGTCTGGTTTAATCCTCCATTTTTAGAAATTTATTATTTCCATTGCATATACATGTATGGGTACCCCCCGTGTCCCAAGCATACCCATATTGAGTATTTTTATATTATTTTCTTATTAAATATGTCAAAAATAACTTACAAACTACAACCAAGCACCAACATAAAACAAACTCTTTTGTAAGTTTCTATATATATGCGTATGTGTATAAAGTATATATGACAAATTTCTGGTTTAATCTAATTAAAATCTAATGTTTACCAGCTGGTGGGCGTGTCATTCAACCCAAGTGTATTTCAATATTATCAGTAGTTTACGAATTAAGTAGGTACTTGAGCCAGATGTAAAAATACCGTTGAGTATAACCTACATACAGCAACGGTATTTTCTAATTATATTACTAATAATACTATAAGAATAACAGCAATTATTAGCAAAGACATACACAATTTATATACTAAACTTATGAATCCTTCCATCTATTCCCCCATTAACTGTTGATGGTTATTAATAGGCAAATTGTCAGAATATATTTTTGTTTTCTTATTAAACTGCGATCTCTTAATCAATTTACCATTCACGAAAAATCTATATTCTAACGTATGTTTATCTATTTCTCGTATACTCGTTCTATGCTGTACAAAGTCATAAGAATAGGTTTTACTCGTGCCAACCTTTACATTTACAATGCCGTCCTTCTTAACTCCGTATGATTTACTACTGTTATAAATACAAGCTTGTACATCATTCCAAATTGGATACGCTCTACTCATTGGTTCAACCTCCTCTCCTCTTGTTCTAGTTCGTGAGTTAATAATATCTGCGTAAAGCTGTCCCATTCGTTTAAGCTCTCATAATCCTCCCAAGTTAGATCCATATTTAATTCAAAATGGTAGCCTTTTTGTTTAGGAAACTTCTTTCTTAATTCCTTAGTAATTGGGAAAGATATTCTAGTCCTTACGTGATCGTCCCCACCGTGTGGCATTGCAAAAACTATCTCGAAGAAAGTATTTGGTAAATACTTAAATAGTTTTGGTTCAATAGTCTGATTATAACCCAAGTCATAACTCAAGTTGTTACATATTTCTAAATGTTTTTTACTTATAAATTTAGGCACTTTTCACCTTCCCCTCTTTATCTAATTTCATCAGTTTATTATTTTGTTTTAATGCATCGTGTAAATAGCATTGAGTTTGCCATAAGTTTGATTGCATCAACGCTTGTTCTTTTAGTAAATTATCTCTTAACTTTTTCAAGTCATCTACCAACAGCAACAGATGATTATCTAAATAATCGTGTTCGTGCATCTGTGCTGTAGTGTGAATTGAATTACTTATGTTATAGCCTTTTATTTCTTGAGCTTTTAGAATTAATCGGCTTAATTCTCTTATTTGATCTTTTAAATACATAGTCATTTTTATTCCTTCCATTAAAATTATTAAAATTACTATTGCTGTATACACTATTATAAATATGAATAGAAATCAATACCATAAATAAAAAAGATATTAGAAGCATTCCAAGTACAGCAACCAGAGTCCGAGCATCTCCTCCAACTATTAACAGCGTGGCGAAGATGCTCCAGAAGTGAAAGAATATTGCAAACAGCATTTTAGTTTGACAATTTTTTATCTGACAATTTATCTAATTCGTCTTGAATTACATCTTGTAAATCCCACGAATACGGTTTCGAATCTTTTGACTCGTCCAATGGTATCTTACAAATGCCATTCTTTTCAAATTCATTAAGAACAGCATCTGTAATTAGCATAGCAATATCTAAACTATTCCTTGCCATTTATTTCTCCTCCCTTTCTATATTATCCAACAGTTTATCCGACAAGTCTTGAAATAGACAATGGATTATATTTCTCTCACTGTCGTCTTCAATAAGCACAATGACACTCTTGTATATATTTTGAATGTCATTGTGAGCTTTTAATATAACTTTATTAGGCATTAAGCAACCATCTGTAGTTCATTCCAATGATCAGAATCCAAGCAAGATCGCACCTTGTTCTCTCTCTCAATTTGTACTGATCCTACATTGCTACCATTCCTAGAAGTATACGCTGTGACAGTTTCGCCTTTAGAATTGGTTCTCTCCCAACTGCTGTCTGTGTGTGTACTCCAATGAGTTAATGCATTGTATACTGCATACAGCGTCCCACCAAGTGACTCTTTTTCTTTACCATATTGGTGCATTAGGAAGTCATTGAGTTTAACATTGATCAATTGTTTTAGTTCTACTCCCTCTTCCTTCAGTGCCTCTTTAATAACGGTAGCTGACTCTGACTTTCTCTTAGCAATGGTATTTGCAAACAGCATTGCCACCTGCTCGTCAGTTACTTTGGTATCTCTCCAATTGCATAACTTGTCATAGTCCCTATTGTATAAGTCTACTGAGTTAGCAATCTTAGAAACAGCACTAGCATAGTTAATGTTGGACGTGTGTTTTTGTTTACTATGATAAAACTTCTCACCACCAAATACCAAAGTGTTTAAACATAATGCTCTATACATTCCACTGAATACTTGAAATGCAAATGATCCGTCTAAACTGTTAAAAGTGTCAGATCGCATAGTTACTACATCACTCTCTGATACTCTCTTAGTGTGATTAAGAAAGTGTATAGTCCTACGTGCCTTTGCACCTTTATCCCAAAGCTGATCTATAATCTCAATTTGCTGTGGATCGTAAGCACTGCTGTTCTTAATAGACTCTGCGTGTCTCTTATAGACATCAATATGTGGTACAATCTTATAAGTTCTGCCGTGTACTCCTAAGCATTGATTGGTATCTGCTCTGACTACAGCGTGTTTACCGTCAATTTTAGTCATAACAGATTGACCGTCATAAGAGATCACTTGACCGTTAGTATCATTCTCAAAAAACAACGGTCTCTTCTCAACCTTGAAATCAAAAAAAGATAGATCGTCTATATTGTTATGAATATGAGTCGTAGGTTTTACAACTCCCATTACATCATTTGTATTTGTCATATTATTTCCTTCCTAAAATAATTTGGTTAATAACAAATAATGTTATACAGCAAGATCAATAATGCTGTCAAGATAATTTATTTCTGTACAGCAAACTTTTCTTTATATTCTTTTTCTTTTTTCTCTTGAATATCTCTCTCGATCTTCCAATGTTTGAAACACAACCATTTATCCCATTGGTAGATCACAGCGTTTGCTGTACAGTATTGACAAATTTTAGCTGACAATTTCTGTGACAAATTTATGTCGGTTCTTACGGAAGTATGACAATTCGTTGACAATTTGTATTACTTCCTTGACTGACAAATTATACTTTTGTGCTATACAGTCTGTTGACAATTTATTATCCTCGAAATCATCCATAACAGCTGACAATTGTTTTATGTTGATATCACCCAATGAACACATCTTTGCACCTCAATCTGTAGATAGTTTCCAAAGCGACATTTCTATATGCATTCTTCTGCATATCAAATACAGTCAGATACTTGCTAGGATCGTTGACACTTTTCCCACCTGACAAATATTTCTGTACACCCAAACGACAAACCATATTTCTCTCTGTGCCGTCCTTCTTTATAAAAGATACAGAGAATATCTTCCCTTGTACCTTCTCTTGTATATACTTACTTTTCTCTTCATTGGTGAGAGAAGCAATGACAACGCCATGCCCTCTCCACATTTCTAATTCTTCTTTTATACTACTGTCCTTCATTCTTCCTCACTCTCTGTAAATAAGTTTCTAAATCTTGCTGTCCAGAATCTCCGTCTACATACTCTGTAGCTGTCGTTCTATTCTCTGGTAACAGCAACCGTAGTTCTATCATATCTTTCTTAATCTTCTCAAGTTGCTCTGTGAGTTCCTTGATCCTTGTATATGCTGTATACAAAGTTTCTTGTAAGTCTTTTATCGTCTTCTTATACATCTCTTCCGTCATATCGTAAATACCTCCTCTCTACTAATCTAACAAATATGTTTCTAAAATTATGATAATTATCTACCTCTTTTTCATCTTGCCAATTAATATGTATATCTAATATCTGCGATAAAAAGTGTGGTAGTTCGCTGTCGACATTGTGAAAATCACTGTCACTCATCCTCATCCTACAAACCCTCCTTGTGAATAAAATCTAATTATCCCATACAGCAATATTGTTGAGCATACTGTATTGAGAACTATTAATGAACGGTCATGCCATAAGTAACCAACATAACCCCATAAGATCGTCCCTACTAAAGACAGCATCAGATCATAAGGCATCAAGTACCAAGCACTTCTAATCAACATACCACCGACTATGAATACTGTTGCTGTCCATTTTACATACCAAGATAAACCTCCCTTTGGTGTAATCTTCATTCTTCACCCCATAAAGTTACTTCACCGTTTTCTTCATAACCAGAGTCGCCTTTGTTATGTACAAATATGCTATGTAGCCAATAGTTAGGATAGTCATCATTCCCTGCCTTTGAATTATAAGGAACAGAAATGCTAACAAGTAATTTCTTATCTTTTACTTGCTGTAATACTTCTATTAAAGTTTCTACATCCATATTAGTGATCCTTTCCTAGATAGGATAAATCATCTTCCAATACAGCAATCTTTTCTTTTGCTGTAGCTATCTCAGTTATATGTTTATCTAACTCTTTAGTAAAATCACTATGCTCTGGTATAGACGTAGGATTGATCATCAATACATCTATATTAGTCTTAGCATCAAGAATCTTTGCTGTATAGATACTAATAAGGTTCTTTACTATCTGTCTTTGCATAATCCCTTCCTTTCTGTATAGGATATATATGTAAACCCCCCCAACCAAATTTGGACGGTGATACATAAGTATCAAATCGACTGACGCTAGTCAATATGAAAAAGATACTGTACAGCGTTTATTATGCTTGACCGTGTGTCAGTCTTAGTATATTTAGCTAAACATGATTTATTCAAACAAAGTTTTATATTGCTTATCGTTTATAAGTCTAGTGGTGACAGTTAGGTATGTATCTAGATTAAAAGTGACTATGCTAAATCTGTTACCACGAACAACAAGGAAGGATGACAAATGACAAATACAAAACCAAAACTAGTAAAACTAAAACCAAAGAAAGCACCATTGTCTGACAGTGGACAGATAGCATTAGTGCGTGACAAATTATTAGACTTGTCTGAGGAACTATCAGAGAGAGTGACAATTCCCAACATGGTACAGGCTATACAGCTATTTAATTGTCAATTGGCTTTTGACACAGCACCCACTAATACATGTGCTACGAATATATTGTTAGGCTGTATATCATCCGTGTTAGATGACATTGTAGAAAAAGAGTCTGAGGAGCATAGAGATGAGAGTTAACTTAGAAGATATGGAGTTGTGGATAGGCACAGATAAGAGAGGAGATTATCCTAAACAGTTTGTGTTAGAAGTTTTATGTGAAATAGCTAATGGAGATTATGAGCCAGAACAATTAAAATCAGATGTATTAGATATGAGGGAGAGTCAAGATGCATAAACCAGAAACAGGCAAATGGACTTTGACAGCTGAACAGCAGAAGGAGTTGAAGGGAGTGGATTGGGAGGTAATCCCAAACGCTAGATTTCTAGACTTATACCACGATGACTTTCAAGACGGTGCGTGGGACGAAGTATGCCAAGTGTTTGACAAAGAAAAGGTGGCTGACAAATTGACGCTGTTGGTTGTGGGAGTGAAGACTAATGAGTAAACTCACCTGTACAGAAATACAGCAACGAATTGATGCTATAGAGGGTAGATATTACAAAGGTTGGAAACAAAGCGAGGAGTGGTGGAGGATCACAGGAGATGTACATGCTACGGATAGAAGGCTGTGGACTTATTACCATAATTTATTAAACAAGAGAAAATGACTGTACAGAAAAAGAAATACATTGTCTATGCTAGAGAAGTGGCTTACTATAAGCGAACTGTAGAAGGTACAAGTGTACAGGACGTGAAGAAGAAAATGGATCGCTTACTGACAAAAGACACGTTTGATTTTGTACACGAAGAATTTTATATTGCAGATATTTTAGAGGAGGAAAACAAATGAATGTAAAAAAGATTATACAGGATAAAAAGATTGATCCTAAGGATTTTGCTAGATCAGTGGATGTATCTATCACGCATGTATACAACATGATGGAAGGCAAGGCTAATCCTAGTATCAAACTGATGAAGAGGATCAGAGAAGTTTACAACATGCCATTAGGAAATTTCTAATGAGAGCTGATCATTTTATTGATGTACAGGCAGAATATAAACGTACTAGACAGGAACAGCATGATGCAGAGTGGGAAGACAGACACGAGGATGCTGTATTTTATAAAGAACAGGCAGATCATTATGAACGATTACTTAAGGAAGGAGTGATTTATGAGCCGAAGTTTTAGGAGGGATAATGGGTAAATACAAACAGTATATACAGGAACAAGAAAACAAACAGTGGTATGCTATACAGAAAATGTGTTTAGAAAGTGAAGCTGTAGAGGAAGTTTTACAATCCTGCGATAAACAAATGATACAGGGTAAGATGTTTCTACCGACAGGATATTCGTGGAATGAATTTGAGGATGATGTCAGAGAACTCTGGCAAGAAGTATGGTATGACAAACAACAGGAGGCTATGAATGAGTACGAGCAAGAACAAAATAACACTTGATTTTGATGAGTCATTTTACGAACAGCGATTGGTTGACATTTTAGGTGACACAAAGTTGACAGCTCATCAGTTTAATCTGATTAAAAGCTATTATAATATTGCATACAGGCAAGGTGAAAATAAAGGTATCAACGTGATGCTAAGGAGGTATGGTTATGTTAACAAGAAGACATCACAATCGAAGGTTTAACCAACTATCCTATACAGCCAATGACGGCAGGGCGAAGACTGCACTGAAGAAGTATCTGATAAACAGCGATCATACAATCACAGATGATAAGGAAAACTTCTCTTGGGACTTGTCCACAGTGTCAGACACAGGCTGTGCATGTTTTTGGGAGGTAGAAGTCAAGAATCAGTGGGGCAAGGTATGGAATGAGAATTGGAAGGAAGTAAGAATACCACAGCGTAAACAAAGATTGATTGACAAATTTTACCACGAGACAAACAATGCAAAAGAGTTTGCACAGGATAATAATATGCAACAGTTTGTCAGACCGTATCAGTTGACATTTGTCGTGTTGAACAGGCACTTGGATCAAGGTTGGTTTATATCGCATGACATTTTAGAAAAAAGTCCTGTACAGACTATACAGAACTCACGGCATGTTGATGCACCACATTTAAAAGAACCGTTTTTTCATGTTGATGTGAAGAAGATAATTAAGACAGCATTGGACGTGGAATGAAGTGTTACAACTGTCAGACAGAATTAATTTGGGGTGGCGATCACGATTGTGAAGATGACGAGGAGCATGAGATAGTGACAAATTTAACTTGTCCTAAGTGTGAGGCATTTCATTTAGTGTATTGGGGCAAAAGGGAGAAGGATGAGCAAGGACAGAGAGAGAAGGCTTAGAGCTACAGGTAAATGGTTTGCTAAACAGCAACAAGGAAATCTATGGGTCAATCATATTTTTCCTGTACTGCTAGTTATTAGCTTGGTATTGCTGTTGGTGAATATATGAAAGATAAAGGAGTAAACATAAATGGTTACATTGATGCAATGGCTATACAGGAAGGTATCACAATGCGTAGTGACTGTCCTGTCTGTGGTCACAAAAACAGTTTCTCTGCTACTAACCTTGGTGGTAGTGTGGTGTATAATTGTTTTTACGCTGACTGTGGTATTCGTGGCAAAGTTAAGCACGGATTGTTTTCAACTGCTCGTATGCAGAAAGAAAGAAAACGACTGACACTTAGTATGTACAGGCAATATTTCGTGCCTGTATCTAGATCACAAAGGGCTGTACAGTATATAAAAGATAATAATATCTATACAGCCTACTCCCAAAAGTGGGTCAGTCTAGAACTTGATGTTAGAGAAAATAGAGTGGTGTTTCTCGTGTATGACGCTGACAATGTTTTGGTAGATGCTGTGGGTAGATCACTGACAAATCGCAAACCAAAGTGGAAGCGATATTGTGCTAGTCGTGTGCCATTCGTGACAAATAATAAGAGTGACACTTGTGTGATCGTGGAGGATTGTGCATCTGCCTGTGCAGTAACACAAGGAGGAGTAGTCGGTATAGCACTGATGGGTACAAACTTGATTGACAATTATGTAAACTACATCAAGAAGTTCAAGACAGCAGTCGTTGCCCTTGACAAAGATGCAAGTAAAAAGTCACTGACAATATCTAAAGAGTTGTTTGCACATGTTGCTGTGCACAATCTATTCATAGAGACAGATATCAAGACGTGGGACGTTGACAAAATTAACGAGAGATTCAGAGTGTATAGTTCATGACAATAGAAAAACAATTACTAGCACACTGTTTAAAAAGAGACTTCTATCAAGAAGTAAATGACATTATAGGAAAGGAGATGTTTGCCAATGGAGTGGGTACTATATTCGATACTATTGCTTATGCTCATGTAAAGTATGACAGCGATTTGACTGTAGAGGAACTTGTTAATCTACATAGAGACAAGTTCCCTGCAATGCCAGATAGTAGCCGTGATATGATAGAAGAAGTAATTAGAGATTTAAAAAACTATACAGGCAATTCAGAGTTAGCAAAAGACTTGGTGATAAATTTTTGGAGACGTAATCAAGCACACGAGATAGGATCAAAGGCGACTGACATTTGGTTGGGTCACAATGGTGACTACGCTGGACTGCAAAACTTAGTTGACAAGTTAATTGACAAACAGCCTACGGATGACAGTAATTTTGTAAGAGTAGATGACAATGTGTCAGAGTATCTAGAAAGCTGTGACAAAGGGTTTGACTTTCAGTTTGAACTTGCACCGTTGCGTGACAGAATAAATGGTGTGGGTAGAGGCAATCTAGGTATTATCTTTGCTAGACCAGAGACTGGTAAGACAACTTTCTGTACATACTTAGTGTCGGAATACATTAAACAAGGGTACAAGGTAGCGTACTTTGCAAATGAAGAACCGGGAAGAATGGTTAAGGGTAGAATCTTTTGTTCCTATTTAGGCAAAACAGTCAATGAGTTACGAGAAGATGTTAAGAGTGCAGATGAGGTGTACAGCAATGAGATTAAGCCGAAGTTGTCCTTGTTAGAAGGCAGACAGATATCTATTACAGAGATTGACAAGTTTGTGGAAACACATAAGCCTGACATTATTTTTGTAGATCAGCTAGACAAGGTGAGCATTAATGACACTTACGCTAGAGTAGATGAAAAACTAAGAGCTATCTATGAAACATCAAGAGCTATAGCAAAGAGAAGAGACTGTATGGTATGGGCAGTATCACAAGCTAGTTATGAAGCACATAACAGACAGGAGATTGATTTTGGCATGTTAGAAAACTCCCGTACAGGCAAGGCCGCTGAGGCTGACATTATTATAGGTATAGGTAAGAATTTTGGAGACGAAGAAGATTACATACGTCATT
>Ga0208767_1000512_pt1 | contig 32127 bp, 32 predicted proteins | sample VirMetDEL_Mar_21_FD_184514 | JGI IMG/M metagenome (GOLD analysis project Ga0208767, IMG submission 184514) | Aqueous microbial communities from the Delaware River and Bay under freshwater to marine salinity gradient to study organic matter... | ecosystem: Environmental > Aquatic > Marine >... | reverse complement strand
GCCTACGCAAATATGCGAGCGGGCTTTAAGAAAGGAAAGAAACGTGGCAGCAAGAAAAAGAAGCGTTCGTAAAAAGCATCCTGCTCTGAAACGTGCAGGCGTTTCTGGTTTTAACAAACCAAAGCGTACTCCAAAGCATCCGAAAAAATCTCATGTTGTTGTCGCAAAAGTCGGCAGCAAAGTTAAAACTATTCGATTCGGACAGCAAGGCGTAAAAGGTTCTCCTAAGAAAAAAGGAGAGTCTGCGTCTTATGCTGCTCGTCGCCGTTCGTTCAAGGCAAGACACGCTGCAAATATTAAAAAAGGAAAGATGTCAGCAGCCTATTGGGCTGATAAGGTGAAATGGTGAACAAAACTTATACAAAATTAACGCCGGCTTCTACAGCTCCGGTACAGGTGGTAATGCTTGCAGATAAAGATGGGAATACTATTAATAGCTTTGGTTCTGCAGCAAATATTCCTATTGCTTCAGGAGATGTTACAGGTCTAAGTCATATTAATAAATTTGGATATAGGTCTAGCATTCCTAGCACTTTTCAGACAATCTGGGATGGAACTGTAGATTACTCATATCAGTCTGCCGCTGTAGTAAGTGCAGTAGCTGATAATTTGTCTGATGAAAATGGTACAGTATCAGTAGAAGGGCTAGATGAAAATTATAACTTTGTGTCCGAGACTATAACTATTGGAGGCTCTGCGTCTACTTCTCAATTTGTACGAGTATTTAGAGCTACACTCATAACAGCTAATACTGGAGATACTAATGTTGATGAGGTACGAATAAAAAACACAGGCACAGATGTGGCTATAATTACTGCAGGAGCAGGGCAAACTTTGATGGCTCTTTACACAATCCCTGCAGGAAAGACGGGCTACTTATTAAAAGTAGGTGGTTCTATAGATGCAAACAACGATGCTTTATTTAGGTTATATGCACGTCCGTTTAATGGATCTTTCAATGTAAAGATGCAGAAGGGCGTTTTTGCTGCAGGCTTTGACTATGAATATCCCGTGCCTCTAGTGTTTGCTGAAAAAACTGATTTGGAGATTAAAGCAGCCTCCCAAAATAATGTTGGAGCTGGAGCGATTTTTGATCTTATTTTAAAGGATAACTAAATAATGAAATATTTACTACTGGCAACCGCATTACTGGTTGCCTGTGATGTATCCGCCAGTCCTTACATTGAGATTAAATCTGAAATAGAGTATAAGGACTTTAAAATAAAAGACCAAGTGAATCATACACGGTTTGGATATGAGAAAAAATCGCTTGTACGAGGGAGAAGTATTTACTTTGAAGCTGGTCATATGACAGGCGGTTCTTCGTGGGAAGGAGGATACAAAACAAGACTATCAGATACTCTTATAATTAAGGGTAAGCTTGAAGGAAAAAGAGAACGGGGGATGGACTCTAAAACTAAATTAGAGACGGAGATTCGATATACATGGTAAGACTTGTATTAATTTTGGCTACATTTGTAGCTTTTTCAGCTACAGCAGAGGAGTTAGTTGGTGATGATGTTATCCGAACAGATTCTACAACCACTAGTACGGTAACAACACAGTCAGATACTACGACTACTTTAAAGTCGCCTCCAGCTTCAGCTATTACTCCTACTATTAATACTTCTAATACTGATCTCTGTACTTTTGGGGTAGCTGGAGCTATACAAACGCAGATCTTGGGTATTTCTACTGGTACTCAAGTTACTGATGAAAACTGCGAAAGATTAAAGTTATCAAAGACTTTGTATGATATGGGAATGAAAGTAGCGGCTGTGTCTACACTTTGTCAGGATAGACGAGTATTTGATGCTATGATGATGGCAGGCACTCCCTGCCCTTACGAAGGAATGATAGGCGCAGATGCTCGAGCAGCTTGGGAAACAAATACAGAATTACAACCAGACTCAGAAAAGCAGAAAGAAAAGGGATTAAGTAATGGATCTAAGACACTACTTGGTAGCGCCGGCGTTGCTAGCTTACTCGTTCTCCTCCTACTCTGAGAGCTTTGATACAAGCCCTCAGTACGGAACTACACAGAACGCTGCGCAGTTTGGTTATAACTGGGTAATGCAAAATGTATTGCCCCAACAAACAGGGTTAAAAGTTAATGGAGTAGTTTACCAGTATACTACTATAAAAGAAACTGATGACAATTTATTGGTTCATGTACAAAATGAAAATGCAAGAGGGCCTGGCTACATTTTTAGATCAACAGATGATTGGTCAGGCTTACCAGGAAATACTATTAATAGAGTAGTTCCTGTAAATTCTATTGATATCTCTTATTGGGGTGAGGGGAGTATTGAAACAGAAGGTGTAGGGAGTGTTACAGATGCTGAAGTCTATTATTCGTATCAGTATACTCCTTGCGAAGATCCACAAAGCGATTCGCGCTGCCCAGGTTATATAGATTACACGGCAGTTATTACAGAGGAGAGTTTACAACTAGAAAATAGCGAACAATATATTCAAAATGAACTAGATAGAAAAGCCAACCTGAAAGCTCAAAAAGACGAGGAGGAAAGAGCCGCCAGGGAAAAAGTTAAAAAAGACGCAGCAGAAGATGTGAAGGAAAATTTAGAGGAGTTACTCGGGTCTATAAATACAGACCTTCTTAATACTCAATCTAAAGTAATTCACGATGCGCTTATGGCAACAAATTCTTTACCGCAAACATATTTTGCGGTATTAAAAGGCGGCCAGTATAACGATGCAGTAGTGCTAAAGGATACTAAGCTGCCTGATGCAAAGAAAGGTGCAAAGGTTGGGTTAGCCCAACAAGTATTGCACGAAGAAATGGTTCAATCTCAATGGGATTAATCCATGAAACGGGGAGAAAACATGAAAAACTTGTTGTTATTTGCAGGTCTAGTTGCATTTGCAATTGGAGCTCAGGCAGAGGATATGGAGGTAGTAGGTAACGTAGAATCTAAGTGTGTAGTAGTGCCGGATACCGCAGGTGTTTTTGGCAACCCTACTCCAGATACACTAAGTTCCGACCCTTCTGACGGTGGAGTAGATCCTGTGGTTAGATACGACGTTATTCAAGCAAGCTATTATAAGGCGAAAATTACTCATCCAAATTCGTTTTCTGAAGCTCCCGCTTTGAGTGATGTTGTAAACTGGTCAGGTGACACTGCTACTTCTCAGGTATCTGATTCATCTATGTCCGGCTATGATGCAGCTAAGATTGAGTACGACAACGTAACTGAATTTTCGCTTACTGTTGCCGGAAGTACCTGGTTCAAGACTGAGACTTCTGCAGAGTATGGCTATGGCAAGGCCTTTCCTGCCGGCGTATATAGAGCTGTTGTGACGGCTGAATGTATCGCTATTTAATTTTATTGCTTTTGCTAACCTCTGGGCACTCTGTGAGTGCCCATGAGTTTACTCCTACATACCCTGTGTTAAAACAGTCATATGTTCAAGGAGTTCTGTATACTACAATGTCTCTATTTAATTTACGTCAAGACGTAGAGTATTATGAAGTAGAGGTATTTGACAATGATTGGAATAAAGTTCCTTTTGCAATAAAAAATAAGATAATTAAAACGGATTATCTGCAAAAGAAAAAGATAGAAGTTTATATTAGGGAGAGAGACAAAGATAAAGCAGTATATGTCTGCTCTAAATCAAAATTGATATTAGAAGGAGGAGGTAAAACTGCGGTAGAGTCAAGAATTTGTTCAAAGTTTAAATGAGATTATTAATACTATTATTAAGCGTGGTTTCTTTTAATGCTTTAGCAGCTTCCAGCTCTCTAAACTTAAATCTCCCAGCAACTCCAGGCTCATATGCTTCTGATAGAATCAGGGCAAATAATGTAGAGTGTTCTATGGCTATAGGCGCATCTACAAATTTAGAGTTTGGAGTAGTAGGAGTTCTTAATCAGAATGGGCCTTATATTAGTAATGTAGGCGTTATTCCAGAAGATTATAATAGTAACGATTTAGTAAAAGATGTGGGGGTGTATGCAAAAATTACTATACCGTTAAATGCTCCAAAAACAAGATTAGACTGCAATGAACTTTATAGATTAGAGCTTGAAATTAAAAGAATGGAGGTTCAAAAACTCAAGCAAGAAATAGCCAACCTCAAAGCCCTACAGTTCGAGGGAGACGACTAAATGGCCGAAGTTGAATTTGGAGGTATGACATTTAAAGGCGGGAAGATGATGATTCTTCTTACAGCCTTATCCACTCTAGGTGGAGCAACATGGGGTGTCTTTGAGTTTTATAAAGACTACATGGATATGAAAGAAATTATTGCAAATATTGATACTGACGAAATCGCAGCTAGAAATGCAGTAATAGAAACAAAACTTGATGAAGCTATAGATTATTCACGAAGTATAAAAAATGATTTACGGGATGACTTTAATCGTATGGAAAAGAATGTTGATCGTGTAGAGGACATGGTTCGTGAGAACGATACTAAAGTTGCAGAAATGATCGATAAAGCGACCGAAAGGTTTGACACTAAAAGAGATAGTTTGCAAAGCGATAATAGAGTCGCAATGGAAGCATTAGAGGATAGATTAAATAAAAAGATTCAAACAGTTTTAGATAATCCTTTGGCAAACTAGACCTAAGGAAGATATTGCTTCAGCTCGGGGAGGGGCAAATGGTAATAGATTTTGTTCAGCGAAGCTACGCTAGAGATATGGTTCTAGTGTGCTCAATAGGTTTAAATATGGGCTTCATAGTAGGGTTAGTGCTGCTATGAAAGTTAAAATTACTCTCACTAACGGGCACGTAGTAACAGGTATACTTGAAGAGGACTACAACGCTTTAAACGGAAGAGCAATTGATTGGATTCTAAATGATGAGCGCAATTTTATTCCTTTAAAAAGACCAGATGGGAAAGAGTTTCAACTTTCCAAAGCTGCAATCGCAACGATCGCAGAGGAGAATTAAAATGGAAATGATTTTAGATTTAGCCATGACTTTTTGGCAATGGGTAGTCTTTGGAGTACTTGTATTAATTGGATTTATTTCCAATAAATTTGATGGTCAGGGCGAGCATCGTGTAGGTTTTAAATATGCAGAAATGCCTCATATGACACCTCTTCCTATTGCTACGAAAGACAAAGGTTTCTTTAAAGCAATTTGGCATTGGTTAATGGGAGTTCGTCAATGGAGAATTCAAGACGATTTTTATTATGAGTTAGAAGGTGAGAAATATGTAATTCCTAAAGGTTTTGAGTTTGATGGCGCTTCTGTACCTAAGTTTTTGGCTATGTGGCTATCTCCTGTCGGGGTGCTTCTTATGGGCGGTCTTGTTCATGATTATGCTTACAAGTATGCAGCTTTAATGAGTGACACGGGGGGTCGACCTCATGTTCATCACATGGACCAAAAAACTGCCGATAAGTTATTTAGGGATATTTGTATTGAAGTAAATGGCTTCAAACTTTTAAACTATCTTGCTTACTGGGCACTTCGTGCCGGTGGCTTTGTGGCTTGGAATGGTCACAAGAAAAGAGGAACTCATCTTTAATTTTATAAGGTATTTAGATGTACGAAGAACAACAAAATATAATTATTGTTGATAATATTTGGTCAAATGTGGATAAAGTAAGAGAATATGCTCTTACTCTTACATATGACACTGAAAATTTTGGGAATCATTTTTGGAGGACTCCTGCTCAATTAGATATGGGAATGATTCCTGTATTAGAGAAATATGTTGGCTCTACTATTCTTAGGGATCATTTTTGGGAGGTTCCCCCAGACCCTACTAAGCATCACCATATGAATATGACTTTTTACAAAGTTATAAATGAGAACGGATATAATGCCTGGGCTAATCATATTCACCATGACGGAGCAGATTGGACAGGTATTATATACCTTGATCCAGATATGGGCCCTGAAGTAGGAACTCAGTTATGGAAACATAAGCTTAGTGGAGATGAATTTGCATTTGGACAAACTAATCATGTGAAAAAGAATGATGGAGGGTATGAAAGGTTTTGGGATAAAAGATGTGAGTCTCCCGAAGAATTTATACCTACAGATTATTTAGCTTATAAATATAATAGGATGGTTCTGTTTAAGGGAGGAATGTTTCATTCAGCTGTATATCCTCCAACTTTACCAGATCAATCAAGATTAAGTATGTTTTTATACTTTAACGTGGAGTATTAAATGAGTAAATATTTGCTAAAAATTATGGGAGAAAGAACTTCTCTAGACGGGGTCGCTCTTATTGCAATTTGTGGCGCTGTAATTCTTTTTGGAGGCCTTGCAAAAATTGCAGCTTGGGCAGGACTGGGGTATGGATTATATACCCTTTTAAAGACGGAGGACTAAATGAGCGATCATACAGTAGATTCAGACGTAGCAAAAGAGATTGATGCAAATGGTGATGGGCACATCTCAAAAGAAGAATGGGATATGCACATGGAGTTCAAGCGCAAAGAGCTTGAAGATAAAGACGCACAGCGTGATGCAATCCGTAAGATGGCTTGGTTTTCATTGATCGGTCTTTTGGTATATCCTTTTGGTATTTTTTGCACAGCGTTATTTGGATTAGATAAAGGAGCGGAGTTAATTGCTGATATTGCTCCTACATACTTTGCATCTATTGCAGTATTAGTATCCGCATTCTTTGCTGCTGATGCAGTAGGTAAAAACAAGTGAAATTAGTTTTATTATTTTTGCTACTACTGCCGCTCTCGGCAGTAGCTAGCAAAGATATAGAATGTTTAGCTACTAATATTTATTTTGAAAGTAGAGGAGAATCCTTGGCGGGGCAAGTGGCTGTAGCCCATGTTACAATGAATCGAGTATTCTCCTCTAAATTTCCGAATAGTATATGTGAGGTTGTATATCAAGCTAAGTACGATCAAATGCTCCCTTTAAAGAATCAGTGTCAATTTTCTTGGTATTGCGACGGGCTAAAAGAAATTATAAAAGATAAAAAAGCTTATGAAAAAGCTAAAAATGTAGCTTTTTATGTCTTACACGGGGGACTAGATATAACAGACGGAGCTTTGTATTATCATTCCCATACTGTAAGTCCTGATTGGAATAAAGAAATGAATCACACGGTTACTATAGGTAACCATATATTTTATAAATGAGCTATTCAGAACAAGTTCTCGATCATTATAATAATCCTCGTAATGTCGGAAAACTAAACAAAGAGGATGAAGATGTTGGCACAGGCATGGTGGGAGCTCCTGCGTGTGGTGATGTAATGCAATTACAAATAAAGGTAAATGATAATGGAATTATCGAAGATGCTAGGTTTAAAACCTACGGATGCGGAAGTGCTATTGCTTCTTCCTCCCTCCTTACCGAATGGGTTAAAGGTCGTAGTCTTGACGAAGCTGGGAGTATTAAAAACACCGACATCGCCGAGGAACTCGCCCTCCCGCCCGTCAAAATCCACTGTAGTGTGCTTGCAGAAGATGCGATTAAAGCTGCGATCGAAGACTACAGGAGCAAACATTGATCCCTTATAAAGTATACGATAACTTTTTTTCACAAGAAGAACTAACATCAGTATGGCAAGAATTTGATAAAAATGTTTTATCAAAAGTAACTACTGACACAGGTACTGCAACTCACGAGGGACAGCCTTTAAAAGATAACTGGGGTTGCTGGCTTGGACATGTTTTTCCTGATAATAGTACTAAAATTCCTCAATCCCCCTATACTAATATTATAGAAAATATCGAAGCAGAGGAGGAATGGTTCTGGAGATATTTTTTAAAAACCAAGGCAAGTGCTTTATTATCTTATTACGGTGATGGGGACTCTTATGGAAAGCATTTTGATCAAACCCTAATAACTTGTTTAACTTGGTTAAATATTTACCCAGAGAAAACTTTTACAGGAGGAGATCTTATTCTGGAGGGCGGAAAAGACATCGTAGAGTACAAACATAATAGAACTGTTATTTTCCCCTCTATGATGTTTCATGAAGTGACTCCCGTGAAACTTCTAGACCCAGAGAAAGAATACTCAGGAAGATTTTGCTTAACTTTATTTTTTATGCAGGACGAAACATGATAGAAATAAGTAGAGCTGATATTATCAGCGAATATATTGTAAATTCTCAGGACCCTAGACGGTTTATAAAATTACCAATAGAACCCTACTTAGAGTTATTACAAGTTACCCCTTTAGAGTCTCAAATGGCATTAATAAATGCTATAAACAATCCTAAGTACAGGTTTGTATCTGCGGCTCTATCAAGGCGTCAAGGAAAAACTTATATTGCAAATATTGTAGGGCAATTAGTGTCTTTAATTCCTAATTCGCATATTTTAATTATGTCTCCGAACTATTCCTTGTCTCAAATATCTTTTGATCTTCAGAGAAATCTGATCAAGCATTTTGATCTAGAAGTAACTAAGGATAATGCGAAAGATAAAGTTATTGAATTATCTAACGGTTCTACAGTTAGAATGGGTTCAGTAAACCAAGTAGACTCAGTAGTTGGTAGAAGCTACGATCTTATTATTTTTGATGAAGCTGCACTAACAGATGGTAGAGACGCTTTTAATGTGGCTCTTAGACCTACACTTGATAAAGATAATTCAAAAGCTCTTTTCATTTCTACCCCACGAGGTAAGACTAACTGGTTTGCAGAGTTTTGGAATAGAGGCTTCTCAGAAGAGTTTCCTGAATGGGCCTCTATTAGAGCAACTTATAAAAGTAATCCTAGAATGTCGGAAAACGATATTAAAGAAGCTAGAAAGTCTATGAGTGAAGCTGAATTTAGACAAGAGTATGAAGCAGACTTTAATACTTATGAAGGGCAGATTTGGTCATTTGACGCATTAGAGTGTGTCGCTAATTTAGAAGACCTAGACGTATCTAGAATGGATGTATTCGCAGGATTAGACGTAGGTTACAGGGATCCTACTGCTTTTTGCGTAATAGGATATGATTGGGATGAAGAAAAATACTATGTATTAGATGAGTACTTAAACTCAGAAAGGACCACAGAGCAACATGCTACAGAGATACAGAAGCTTATGGATAAGTGGGATATTGACTATATTTTTATTGACTCTGCTGCTCAGCAGACACGATTTGACTTTGCACAAAATTTCGACATTTCTACCACAAACGCTAAAAAATCCGTACTTGATGGAATTGCACATGTTGCAGCCATTGTAGATAACAATAAACTTATTGTAGATCAGAGATGTAATGAAACTCTGTCCTGTTTAGATCAATATCAGTGGGACCCTAATCCTAATCTTGCTAGAGAGAAGCCTAGACATAACTATGCGTCTCACATGGCCGATGCTTTACGTTATGCATTATATAGTTTTGTTACTACTTCAACGGGATTTTGAGAACACCTACTTAAAAATAGTTGTTGACATCTTACCTCCCTTTGTATATAATTTCAGATAACTAGGATTAAAATGAAAGAACTTAAAAGAGACCCTGTTAAATATGTCAGAGACAAGGCAAAAGCAGGGTACAAAAAAGATACCAAGTGCTATATTTGTAGCGCTGAGATAGAGTTAGACTTTCATCATTACTATAGTTTAGCGCCTCTACTTGATCAATTCGTAAAAGAGAGGAACTATCATATAGAAGATATTAGAGATTTTAGAGAGGAGTTTATAAACGAACACTGGGAAGAGTTGTATGATTGGACTGTAACTCTGTGCCATACTCATCACTTAAAACTTCATTCTATATATGGAAGAAATCCTCCATTACATGCTGCCAAGAAACAGATGAGATGGACAGAGCTACAAAGAGAGAAACATTTAAATGGCTTGGTATAATTTTTGGAGGACAGAAAAACAAGTAGACTTGGACAAACTAAATCCTGTTCAAGAATACTATGCAGGAAACATCGAGCCTTCTAGAGAGTTCACTTTTAGTTACGAGAGGGCTTACGAAGACTTAGAAATTGTCAATCGTGGCGTTAATATGATCGTAGACGATTGTTCTGAAATTGATTATATAGTACATCCTCAAACAAAAGGTACGCCGGTTGTAAAAGGAAACAAAAGAAGTAAGATAGAACTACTTTTAAATACGGAACCAAATCCTTTTCAGGATATTTCTTCATTTAGAAGAAACCTTTTTACAGACTACTTACTTGATGGTAATATTTTTATTTATTTTGATGGGGTACACCTATACCACTTAGCAGCTCCTAAAATATCGGTACATGCGTCTGAGAAGACTTATATTTCTCATTATACCTTTGAAGGTGGAGCGGGTAAAAAGGTAAATTTTGACCCTAAAGAAATTATACATATTAAAGAAAACTCTTTCTATTCCACGTATAGGGGAGTATCTAGACTGAAGCCAGCATTAAGAACTATGATTCTTATGAGAAATATGCGATCTTTCCAAGATAATTTCTTTAAAAATGGGGCAGTACCGGGGTTGGTACTTAAAGCAAAAGACTCTCTATCAGAAAAAATTAAAGATAGACTGATTATGGCATGGACCACTAGATACCAGCCTCAATCTGGAGGTAAGAGACCTCTTATTCTCGACGGTGGAATGGAAGTAGATGAGATCTCTTCCACAAACTTTAAAGAATTAGACTTTCAAAATGCTATTTCTGAGAATGAAAAAATTATTTTGAAATCTTTAGGTATTCCACCAATTTTATTGGATTCGGGTAATAATGCAAATATTCGACCAAACATGAGATTGTACTATTTAGAAACAGTAATGCCGATAGTTCAAAAAGTAAGTTCTGCTTTAGAAAGGTACTTTGGATTTTGCGTAAAAGAAGATATTAGTGATATTCAATCTCTACAACCAGAACTTCGAGACCAGTCGAATTTTTATTCTACTCTTGTAAATTCTGGTATTATTACAGCAAACGAAGCTCGTGTTGCTATGAATTTTGAAGAAATAGACGGCTGCGGTGCTATACGAATACCTGCAAACATAGCAGGATCAGCAGCTAATCCGTCAGAGGGTGGAAGACCTGTAGATGAGGACCAAGTAGATGAGTAGTGTTAGACAAAGAAAAACTGCAATAGAGCAAGTAGCTAGAGATATTAAAGACTATAGTTTGGAAAGAGGAATTACTTATCCTGCATATTTACAAATTGTAGCACAACCTCTTCTTCCTTCAAGCCTTAGAAAAAGTTTTAAAAGTTGGAGACGTATGATCTCAGCAGTAGAAAAAGCGCACCCAGATGTATGGGATCATAGTATACAGGCTGCGCCGGAACCAGTAGCGACTCCAGAACCTACTCCAGAACCTGTAATTGCAGAAGATCCTCTGGAAGCATTGAAGAAGTCTAGTTCTACTGGAACTGAAGTTGAGGAAAGCGATGAATAAGATTTTTAATCTTACATCTACCTTCAAAGCATTAAATGAAGATGATGACGGAGTTCACATTTGTGGTATGGCAAGTACCTCAGATTTTGACAGAGCAGGGGACAGTATTGAAGCATCTGCTTGGACAAAAGGTGGGCTAAATAATTTTGAAAAGAATCCAATTATTCTTTTCAATCATAATTATGACAAACCTATTGGCAGAGCCACAGGTTTAAAAGTTACTGAAAATGGATTAGAATTGAAAGCAAAAATTTCAAAGTCTGCTCCAGATCATGTAGCTCAATTAGTTAAAGAAGGTATCCTTGGAGCTTTTTCCGTTGGTTTTCGAGTCAAGGATGCTGATTACATGGAGGAAACTGACGGATTAAAGATAAAGGATGCTGAATTGTTTGAAGTATCAGTTGTTTCGGTACCTTGCAACCAAGCAGCTACTTTTTCTCTGGCGAAATCTTTTGACTCTATGGAAGAGTACGAAGAATTCAAAAAAACTTTCAAAAGTGTCGATCTAGCCGGTCAGTCTCTGGCTAAGGATGAAGATTCATCGGTAGCTAGTCACACACCGGACGGAACCCAAGAGGTTCAAAAGGAGATCAAAATGTCGGAAGAGAATAAAACTCCCGAAATCGACTTGGCTGCATTTGCAAAGCAGGTGGCAGAAGAGACTGCTGCTAAGATTGCTATGCAACAGGCCGAGCAGAAAGCAGCCGCAGAAAAGGCTGCCGAAGAAGCAGAGGTTAAAGCTAAGGCTGAAGCCGAAGCAAAAGCTGCTCAAGAAGCAGAAGTTAAATCAGCAGTGGCTGTAGGTGTTGAGTCAGGCGCAGAGCGTTTGATGTCAGACATTGAATCTAAGCTGGCTGAAAAAGACGCAAAAATGGAAGAAGTAATTAAGCAATTTTCTGCTCAGCTTGCTGATAAGAATGATGAAATTACTAAGATGCGTGAAAGCAAGAGAGTTTTCTCTGCTGATCGCGCTTCTTCTTCAGAAGACCTTTCACCTTTCGCAAAGGATTTGATGTATGGTCATATTCTTGGTGTAATTACTAACAAAGGCTGGAACACGGCTTATGGTAAGAATATGCTTCAAAAAGCTGGTATCGACTATCCCAACGATGGTGGTTCAGTAGTTGGTGCAGACCAAGAGTATCCTAACATTGCTACTACAGTATCATCAGCAATTGAAAAGGAAGTACTGAACGAGCTTCGCCTCGCTCAAGCATTCCGTCAAATTCAAATGCCCGCAAAGACGATGGTAATGCCTATCCAGACCGATACTAATCTGGCAACTTTCCAGAATAGCACTCCTAAGGATGGTAATGGTAATCCTACTGCAGACTTGGAGAATCGTACTCAGGTAGCTGGAAATACTTATACTCCTGGTCAGGTAGTTCTGCAAGCTCATCGCTTGCTGTCAGCTACTTACATGGATAACATCGTTGATGAAGAAGTACTTATCAACTTGATGCCTATGCTTGTAGAGTCTATTGCTCGTTCACACGCTCGCGCAGTAGATAACATGATTCTTAATGGTGAATCAGGCCTTGTACAAGGTCTTGAATTTCATGCTGTAGCTTCAGGAGGCGGTTCAGTAGACCTCGACGGTAATACTATCGCTACAGGCAACTCTGCTACATTGACTGCAGAATTGCTCCTCGACGCACGTAAGGGCATGGGTAAGTATGGTTTGAATCCTGCTGATGTACTTTATGTAGTATCACAGAAGTATTACTATGATCTGATTGCAGATCCTGGTTTTGCTGATATTACTGATGTTGGTTCAAACATTGCTACCAAGATCACTGGTACTATTGGTGCTGTATATGGTAGCCCTGTTGTTATTTCTGATAACTTTGAATCAGATGCAGCAGGCGGTACAGTTGCATATGCAGTTGCTCCTCGCAACTACGTTATCCCACGTCTCCGTGGTGTAATGGTAGAACAAGACTACGAAGTAGCTCGTCAGCGTCGAGTTATTGTAGGTTCTCAGAACCTTGGCTTTAATGAGCTCGTAAATGGTACTACTAATAACGAACCTTGTGTTAAGGTTGTTACCACTGCGTAATAAACCTTTTTTAAGCTCGGGGGACTTCGGTCCCCCAAGTTTTTACTAATTGACTTATGGCAGATTTTATTACAATAGATGAATATAAAGCTTTGGAAGGTATCACTTCTGGTACTGAAGACGAGAAGCTTGAGATATTAATTCCTTCAGTAAGTCAATTAGTAAAAACTTACTGCGCAAATAGTATTATTGATTATGCTACTAGCGCAAAAACGGAGTTGTTTACTGTAGACTATAATAGTCACCTATTACAGCTTACAGAATCGCCTTTGATTGCTGTAACTAGCGTTCGAATAAAAGAAGAAATTGGAGACTCTTTTACAGCTTTAAGTGCAACAGATTATAATTTAGATAAGAAAACTGACAGTATTATTCGTATCTCTGGTACTAGCTATAAGAATTGGCCAAAAGGTCCAGAATGCGTAGAAGTTGTTTACACAGCAGGATATACAAGTACTCCTGCTGACTTAAAATTAGCAGTAGCAGATTTAATTACTTATTATTTAAGAGATGAGCACAAGCCTAGACAGTCTCTTTCCGGAGCTACCCAAGAAACCACTGAAAGTGGAGCAAGGGTAGGGTTTCCAGGGCATATTAGAAGAGTGCTCGACTTATATAGACTTATTCTATGAGCCAGACAACAGTACGAAAGGAAGTAGCAGACAGATTACTAAAATCTCTTTCAAAAGAGAATAATCCGATTATAAGAAAGGCAATAGAAACAGGGGGCAGACCCCAGATTATACAGTTAAGAGATTTAAATTTTATAAAAGATACTATTAATAAATTAATAGAAAATGAAGAGATTCCGGATTTAAAAATAAAACTTACTCAAAAAAGATTAAACAAAGCAAGAGAATTCGCAGAAGCAATGCAAACCCGTTGGGTGTCTAAGCAGGGCTTAGCAAAAGTAACAGAAACAATAGCATATAAGATGATGCTGGCTCGTAGACCTGAAATTGCCGCAGATATAGCAAATGGAGTTAGTTTTATAGTAGGAAGTTTTAGAAGTTTAAGAACTTTAAAAAATAAAATTGTAAATTTTGTTTTAGAAGAAGAGAGCGAAGAGATAAGGAGGATCGTAAGATCTAAAGTACAACGAGGACACGGAGTGGAAGGCGGAGACGCCGTTTCCACTGTACAAATTGCAGAAGCAGCCGGCGTTGCTGCCTCTGAAGGAGTAAATCTTGCGAAAACTCCTGGGCTAACAAACTATTTAGAAGAGCAATTTACTACTTACGATATTCCAAACGTAAGTAGGCAAGTTGAAATTATAGAGAATGTGTTAGTTGAGTACCAGGCTTTCATTAGTGCTTCTGGAAAACTAACAGCAGATTATATACCGATTGTAACATTTCAAGACTGGTTTAGTAATGTAGGATTAGATTCTAGAACGGAAAGATTAATTTTACAAGTTGTAAGAGAATTTTTTGAAACAAAAGTATCCGCTCAAGAACTTGTAAATATGGAAGGCTCTAAAAGCATAAAAGATAAGATAGAGTCACATTTTGTTGAGAAACTGACAAAAGATTTAAAAATAGCAAAGACTACAAGTAGGATTCCTAAGAATACAGGAAGTGATAGTAAAAGAAAAAAAGCTAGCTCTAAAAAAGTTAAATCTAAGGCAGTAGCTCCAAAAAAGACGGGGCCAAAAAGTTCAGCTGCTTTTGCAGTAGCTAGAAAACCCAAATCAAAAACTAAAGGTAATACAGTTACACTACCAAAGTTACTAGGGGTTTTAAATAGAAATCTTCCGACAGTAGTTGCTAAGAATATGGGAGATCCTAGACTTAATTATAGAACAGGAAGATTTGCTAACTCTGTCAGGGCAGTAGGAATAAATAGAACTTCAGGAGGTTTTCCTAGTATTGCATATACTTATCAGTTAAGCCCCTATCAAACTTTTGAACCAGGGTTTAAACAAGGAAGCCCAGACAGAGATCCTAGAAAACTTATTGACTTGTCTATACGAGAAATAGCGGCTCAATTTGCTTTAGGAAGATTGTACACCAGGAGACAATAATGGCAGAAAATAGACTGTATACTACTAGAAGGCAGTCTATAGTTAATGCTTTAGTGGAAGCACTAAAAGGTATTAATGGATCAGGAGATTTTGTCAGTAATGTATTTAACAATGTTTCTCCTAGACTTAAATTTTGGGATGAAGTAGAACAATTTCCTGCCGTTCATCTAAATGCAGGTTCTGAAACTAGAGAATATCAGGGAGGCGGATATAAGGATAGATTTCTGAGTATTTCCATAAGAGTTTATGTTAGACAAGAAAACGCTGTGGACGCTCTAGATTCTCTGCTAGAAGATATAGAGACTGTTTTGGAAGACAACTCTAGAATAGCTTATACTGATAAGCAAGGAAATACACAATATACTCAACAAATTAGTATTCTCAGTATAGATACTGATGAAGGAGTTTTGGAACCTTTAGGCGTAGCAGAAATGCTGGTAGAGGTTCGATACTAGAAAATACTGGCAAGAGCAAAAGCTCACGACCAAGTCTTTTCAAGATAGCTTTAGGAGAAAACTATGGCAAATAATTTATATTTTAGCCGCGATGCTAAACTCTTTGCTACATTTAAGAATGCCTCAGGAACTGTACAAGCAGCCTGGGAGATTCCTATTTTGGAAGGTTTTAGTTTTTCACAAGGCAATGAAAGCTCAGAAATTACTCTGAGTGAGATGGAATCCTCCGGTGGAGTGTCTCGTAGAGGCAGACGTTTGTTTAATACGGCTCTTTCTCCCGCAGAATGGAGTTTTTCTACTTATGTAAGGCCTTTTACAGCAGTAACAGCGCATACTGGCTATAGCGAGGGAGACCATCACGCAGTAGAAGAAGTACTTTGGGCACAAATGGCCGGAGCCGATGACTATAATACTGCAGCGTTTAGATCTGCAAAATTTGGTAATGGTGCAGTAACTACTACAGATAATACTGATTTAAATATTTCGTTCGCACAGTCAAACCGTGCAGTGCTACAGCCTATGGATTTATATTTTGTTATTGAAACAAATGCAAGCAATCCTGTAGTTTATAAGCTCGAAGATGCTGTAGTAAATGAAGCTTCAGTTGATTTTGAGGTAGATGGTATCGCTACTGTTAACTGGTCTGGTTTTGCAAAAGAAATCAAGGATTGGACGGCAAAGACTAATCTTAGCACAGCATTTACGAGTACAGCGGCTGGTAACATTCATTTGGATACTGACAATGATAACGCTTTCACTTATGATGATGGAAATGCAGGCGTTGCTGCAAAAGATTTTGCAGTTTCTGATACGGATAACTTTATTCGTAATCGTTTGTCCCAGGTAAGTCTTACTGCAGCAGACATTGCTACATTCCCAGGTGCATCTACTAACGGTGTTTATAACCTTACCCTTACGAATGCAAATATTACAATTAGTAATAACATTGAATATTTAGTACCTGCTGAGATTGGAAAAGTAAATATTCCGGTAGAAAATGTTACAGGTACTCGTACAGTTACAGGTTCTATGAGCTGTTATATTAACTATAACGATAGCGACAACAGTGGTACTTCTACCGACTTGTTTAATGATATGAAAGGATCAGCTGCTTTAGACAAAGTTGTTAATGATTTTCAAGTAATTCTTAAGCTCGGTGGTGCATCAGGTAAGCGCGTAGAATTTACTATGGCGGATGCTCACTTAGAGATTCCTGTTCATAATATTGAGGATGTTATTTCTTTCGATATTAACTTCCATGGGCTTGATTCTATTGATGCGGCAGATGAAGTTGCTATTGCATACTTCGGTTAATAGTTGATTTCTATTAATCCTAAAGCGGGCTTCGGCCCGCTTTTCTTTTTCACCTTCTAAAAATAAATCTTGACTTTTTTCCTGCCTTCACCTATACTATATAAATATGCAGAACTAACAACCCCAATTGTTAAAAGGATAAAATATGAGTGACAAACCTGTTTCTCTTTCAAGTCTAATCACTGAAAGTAAAACTGTAGGTATTGATTTTCCAGGGTTTCCTGGCTGTAACGTAGAACTTTGTTATTTAGGAAAATCAGAACTACTTAAATTAAGAAAAAGATCTTTAAAAACAAATTGGGATAAAAAAACTCGTCAACCGCTTGAAGAGCTAGATGAAGATAAGTTTATCCATGAATATAGCAAAGCGGTTATCAAAGGGTGGAAAGGACTGAAATATCGGTACCTAGAAGAGCTTCTTTTGGTAGATATCGCTGAACTTGACCCTGAAGACGAGCTTCCTTATACACAGGAAAATGCAGAACTTCTCATGAGTAACTCAAGTACTTTTGATACTTGGGTAACGGAAACAGTGAGCGAGTTGGAAAATTTTACTGGGAGCAAATAGAGCAAATCCGTTCTCTACTAGCTCGATATGTAAAGGAAGCGGATTCAAAGTTTGATTACGACAAGTATTTGCTTGTTTGCGAACAGTTGGGGGAAGAACCTGACCCTGCCAAAATGCCGCTCGAGCCTTCTTCATTTCCGGAGGAGGTGCAAGTGGCATTTTTTATGTTCTCTCTACTTACAGATAGATGGGATGGCATGTCAGGAAGCTACTTAGGAAAATCTTGGGAAGGCGTAGAATACTTTTTTAAAACCTACGATATACAAGACCCTGGCACAGTTATTTATATAATGAAACTTTATGAAGGAATAATAGTATCTCATAAAGCAGAAAAAGCGGAACAAGAACGAAAGGCAGAAGAGAGAAGAAGAAAATCTGCTAGCGGTGGGGGTAAAACCTACACTCATAATGTACGTGGCTAATGGCAAAAAATAAAGTAACTATTGATATTGAAGTCAATGGTAAAATGCAAAAAGCTACTGTTGGTGTCAACAAGCTCAAAAAAGCGTTAAGAGAAACAGAGCAGGCACAAAAACAGCTAAGCAATACTTCTCGTGATGGATATCGCGCTCAGCAGGGTGTTGCTCAAAATACCGCAAACGGTACAAAAGCTTTTGCAAAACAAGCAGGTACTGTTCGCGGTATTGTTCCTATTTATGCTACATTCGCAGCAAACGTTTTTGCAATTACAGCAGCCTTTGGAGCCCTTCGAAGGGCGGCAGCAGTAGAACAGCTTACTTCTAGCTTAGAGAAGCTAGGGGCGGTAGCAGGAAGAAACTTACCTGCTCTTGCTCAGGATCTTCGAGATATTACTGATTCTGCGATTTCTACTGAACAAGCCCTTCGAGCAACCTCAGTAGCCGTATCCGCAGGTTTTTCCAGCTCCCAATTAAAAGAACTTACAAAAGTAGCAAAAGGAGCTTCTCTAGCACTAGGAAGAGACCTTGGAGATGCTCTTGATCGTTTAGTACGAGGTACAGCGAAACTAGAGCCAGAAATCTTAGACGAATTAGGTATTATCGTAAGACTTGATGATGCAACTAGAGAGTACGCAACGTCTTTAGGTAAGACTGCACAGGAACTTACTCAATTTGAAAGACAACAAGCATTTCTAAATGCTACAATCACACAAGGCTTGAGTAAATACGAAAAAATTGCTCAAGCAATTGATCCCAATCCTTACGATCAACTTTCGGCAGCATTCGATAATCTTTCTAAAACACTTATTAACTTTGCAAACTCTGCTCTTACCCCTATTGTCAAATTCTTTGCTCAAAATGAACTTGCTTTATCAGGAGCTTTAGTGCTTTTTGGCTCTACTTTGGTAAGACAAGTAGTGCCCGCCATAGATGAGGTAATTCGTAGACAGCAAATATTAGCTTCTACGGCGTTACAAATGTCTAGAAAAGAAGGTAAACGATTTGCAGTAGTGTATCAAAAAGGGTTTGATGCTGTTGCTGCAAGTGCTGCAAAATTGGGAGATAAACTTCCTAAAGCTACTGCTGCATTATTGCCCGCTTTGGAAAAAGGTAATCTTGGGTTAAAAGAACAGGCAAATTTAAATAGAAGTCTGGGAGTTGCTATTACTGCGCGAGCAAAAGCCGCAAAAGCCGCAAGCGGGGCTAGAAAAGCAGAATTGCAGGCCGAAATAGCTCTTTTAAAGCAATTAAAACTAGAGATTGCCTCTGTAGAAACCGCCACTACTAGAAGATTTGTGGCTAGCTCAAAGGGTGCTCGCTTACAGGCACAATCAAGAATTGCAAAAAGAAGTGCAGGTTATAGTCAGGCTATAGATAATGCGGGCATTTTTGGAGGATTCGGAGTTGCATTACAAGGTGCTAAAAAACAGATAGGAGAAATAGATAAAGCAGCCAAGAAAGGAGCTGTAGGAGTACAAAAACTTAGAGTCGCTGCTTCAGCAGCAACTTCTGCTTTTGGACTATTCGGAAGAGCAACTCTTAATCTTATACCTGGAATAGGCCAACTATTATTTTTTGGATCTTTACTTTTGCCGTTATTTCAAAAGTTTTTTGGTCTTACAGAAGAAGAGGCTGCTTTAAAAGAAGTAACGAAAAGATTTGATATATTTGGAAAAACTGTCGCTCTTATAGAGAAAGAATTAGAAACTATGGGAGACACCTTTGGCAGAATAACTTCTCAGCTAAAAGCAAAGTCAGGTGCTTTTGATGAAATAGCCGCAGGTATTAGAAAAATAGGAGAAGCCGCGGACGAAGCAAATATAGAAAAGTTGAACGCTGCTATTGAGGATCAACTTTCGGCGCAGAGACAAATTGCTCTTTCTACTCAGGCGATCCAGGGAGGAGTAGCAGGAGAAGGAGCTTTCATTTCTTTATTATGGGGACAGAGGGGTCTAGAAAACGCAAAAGAAGCCATAGATTTAGCAGAGAGCGCTATAGGTACTATAAGTAAAGGCAATGCTTTAGCAGTTATAACAGCCGCTGAAGCAAAGCTTGGAAGAGCTTCAGGCCTTTTGAATGCTGGAAAAGAATTATCAAAACTTAAAAAATTATTAGACACTCCAGTATCTGAGGGCGGATTTCTTACAGAAGCAGGAACAATTGATTATGCATTATTGGCACGAGGAGTAGACCAATACTCTCAAACTTTTGGAAAATTAGGTGGAGAGTTAAAGTCTGCCGGAGACCAACTAAGTAGATTTAATCAAGAACAAACAAAACTCCAAGCAAAGAGAAGTACTCCATTTTCTGAAATTATAGGAATAAGCGGAGATTTTGGAAGAACTGTATCTTCTGTTATTAATGAACTTGACACCACTGGAGGTCTCGGAGGTTTTGCAGGAGGGCTAAATATAAGAGAAGGAGAACTCGCTAAACAGAATCCAGAGTTTGCAAAACAGGCTGATTTTCTTTCAAGAATATACAATCTTTCAGTAAAAATTAGTTCTCTTGGTACTTTGAAGCTATACTCAGATAAGTTTACTGAGGAAGCTACTGCTGCAAATGATATTTTAATTAATAAGGTAAGCATACAGAAACAAGAAGAGCAACAATTAAAGGCATTACAAAGGATTCAAGAGGGCGGGGTTGTTGCTTTAGAGGCTCAATTCGCTCAAGAAGTAAATGTATTAGCAGCGAAAAAGAGCGCTTTAGAAGCCCAAAAAGATCTTAATGCTAAGTTCTTAGAAGGAGCAGAATTAACAGCTAAAAACGCAGAAATAGATAGACAGATTAGTAATTTGGCTTATGAAAAAACTTCACAAGCAGAACAAGAATTCCAGATAACTAAAGCTCGTATTGCTGAAGATCAAAGAGCTTTAGACATATTAAATAAGGAAGTTTCTTTAAATAGGCAGTCTCTGGATATTGAGCAGAGAAAAAATGACCTTAGAAACGATAGACTAGCAAGACAGGAAAGATCTAACTCTCCTTTCGCATTTCTAGGTGCTGATGAGCGCGCTGCTCAGCGAGAGCTTCAAAATGCATTGGACTTACAGAAAAGTAAAGAAGATTCGATCAAAAAAGAAGCCGAAGCAAAAAGACAACAAATAGAAATTGAATATGCGCTTCTGGATGCTAAGTATGAGTATCTCGCAGCAGAATTAGATGCTGCTGCAGATAAAGCAAACGACGGTTCTATAGAGGGGGCACTCAGAAAAGAAGCTCTTGAAAATAGAGCAAACGACTTAAGAAGTCTCGTTGGAGATCCTAATGGATTAAAAGGCAGAGCTCTCGAGTTAGTGGATGCAGATGAAACTTTAAAAATCGACGAACTCGGAAATAGTATTGAGAATCTAAAAGAAAAATTACGAGGATTTACAGTAGAGAAACAAATTGTGGATGCTGCTGCAAAAAGTTTTGCTGATGGATTCGGAGACGCTTTCTCCTCAATACTAGAGGGAACTAAATCTGTTAAAGACGCTTTTGGAGATCTTGCTACTAGCGTGTTAAGAAGTATTCAGAAAGTAATTTTTGATAGAATTACTCAGAAGTTTGTAAACTTCTTATTTGGTGATCCTACCACTGGCGGAGGCGGGGCTTTAGGCGGTATATTTGGCGGAAATAAAGAAGAAGCGCCCACAGGACAAGGTCCTGCAGCTGCAGCTGCTTCTGCTATGCCTGGTATGAATTCTACTGGAGTATTAGGCTCTTCCGCCATGACACCGATGTATGTCTGTGTAGTAGCTTGTCCAGACGGCGCTATGGGCGTGCCGGGCATAGGTACAGGTACAGGTACACCAGGAATAGCTGGCCCTGTAGGAATGGCAGGTTCAGCCGGTGCCGCAATGGTAGAAAACTCTGGGTATGAACTAGGGCCCACTAAGGACGAAGAAGAACAAAGTAAGAAAGGTTTAATAGACGGATTAAAAAGTTTAGATACAGCTACTCTTGCGTCAACCGCAGCAGTAACTGGATTATTAGGAGGAGTACTAGGAAATACTAAAGCAGGAGAAGCGCTGCAAAAAGTAAGCATGGCATTACAGGCAGTAATTCTCGCACAAACTATTTGGGACAAATTTATTCAACCGATGCAGAGTGCAAATACTGCAGCAAATACTGCAGCTTTGGCCGCTAATACGGTAGCTTTAACGGCTTCTTCTGCTTTTGGTTTTGCAAGAACAGGAGGCGTATTCTCAGGCGGAGCCAAAGTCAAGGGGTACTCAGAAGGTGGTGTAGCAAGCGGAAGACAGGGAGGTTATCCTGCACTTCTTCACGGCACAGAAGCAGTAGTGCCACTCCCAAATGGAAGATCTATTCCTGTTGAGATGTCTTCCGTTGGCAGTGGCGGAGGTATGCAAGAGAATAATGTAAGTGTGAATGTTGTAATGAATGGAGAAGGTAATGCAGAGTCAACAAATTCTAAAGCGGATAGTGCAGAAGCTGCTTCAATGGGTAAGAAAATTGCTGCAGCCGTTCAAAATGAAATTCGCAATCAAAAGAGATCGGGCGGAATGCTTAGTCCGTACGGAGTAGCATAATGTCAACTTTTTATATTCAAGTTACGAATACAGGACTATCCGCTTCCGCTTCTGATAAGTTAGAAGTCTTTGGAACTAATAATGGCGGAGAAACCGCAGATATTGGATTTGATAGAGGAATAAATAGACAAACTAGGCATAATGTATTAGTTGCTAAGTTTGGAGATGGATATGAGCAAAGAGTAGGGGATGGAATAAATACAAAGCAAGAAACCTTTGCTGTAGTATTTTCAAATAGAACTACTGCCGAAATAAATGTCTTATCCTCCTGGGTGGATTCCAAAATCGGAGATAATTTTAGTATAGTAGTGGCGGGTACGAGCGTAAAAGTGGCCTGTGAAGAATATACTATTCAATATGTAAATACTAATGTACAGACTCTAAATGCAACCTTTAGAAGAGTTTATGAACCATGACAGATATAATTGATACAGTACAAGTTCAAAGTGTAGCAGATTCTTTAATTAATCTTTTTGAAATTACATTAAAGGGTCAAACTACTCCGCTTGTTTACGCTACATCAGGGCTTGATGAAAACTCAAAAAATATTTATTTTCCTACCACGGACGGTACTTCCTTGGAGGAATATATTGCAATGCCGATAGGTATTTCTGAGATTAGTCTTTCAGCAGACGGTCCACAGAATAGACCTACTCTTACTATGGGAAATCTTATAACTTTAGGAAGAACTTTAGTAAGTAATGCAGACGGAGACTCTGATGAGACAACCTGGAGTAAAATATTAGAGGCAAATAATATTGTAAAACCCGAAGATATGATAGGGTCTACCGTAATACATAGAAGAACTTTATTAAAGAAAACTTATAGAGAAACTGATGTAGCCGGATGGACTACTACTCTACCTAATGAGTTTCCTTCTATGAAGTATATTATTGATCGTTTGAGTACAGAAACAGCAATGGCTGTAGCTTATGAACTTGCCTCTCCTTTCGACTTAGAAGGAGTAAAGGTTCCCGGAAGGGTCGTAGTAGGAAAATACTGTCCCTGGAAATATCAAGGAATAGCTATTGATGGTATAAATGGTGGATCTGGATGTAGTTGGGGATTTACAACAGGTCAAGGCTCTTTTTATGATATTAACGATAATTTAATAACTAACAATATTAGTAGTATACCCACTTATTCTGCGGCATCTTCATACTCAGTTGGAAATAAGGTTAAAACTCTTACAACAGTAGGCTCAGATAGTTGGGTAAGAATTTATGAGTGTTTAAAAGCGGTATCAGTTGCTGCTGACTATCCTCCAGAAACAAGTAGGTCTTATTGGACACGAATAGATGTTTGTGGTAAATTAATTTCTTCTTGTAAAGTTCGTTTCCATGGTACAGATGGAACCGGAGAAAGTTCTGGAAGCAGTATTAGACCATTACCTTTCGGAGGGTTCCCTGGAACTAGAAAGTTTAGGTGATAGACGAAATAAAAGAGCATTTTGAAAAAGAATACCCTCGAGAAGGTTGTGGTATAATAGGAATTGTAAAAGGAAAAAAGAAATGGTTTCCTTGTACTAATGTAGCAGAGAACGATGAAGATTTTATTCTATCTTCAAAAGATTATTTATTTGTAAAACAAAGAGCAGATATATACGCAATAGTACATAGCCATCCTGATGCTTCATCAGAAGCCTCAGAATCAGATATAAATAATTGTAATGCGTTAGGGATTCCATATTATATTTTTAGTTACCCAGAAATGGACTTAAATATAATAGAGCCCGAAGTAATTTTAAATCCTCTTATAGGAAGAGAGTATAAATTTGGAACTTCCGATTGCTTTGAGGCAATGAGAGATTATTTAGCTTCCAAAGATATAATTATACCTCATAGAGACTTATTTGAAGATAATTGGTGGGATAAAGGATTAGACTATTTTACAGAAGAAAATATAAAAAACTGGAATCATGTAAAAGTGTCCTCCCCACAAGAGAATGATGTTTTAATTTTTAAAGTACATTCATTAGTAGCAAATCATTGCGGAGTGTATATAAAAGATGATATATTTTTTCATCATGCCGTAAATAGATTATCTTGCAGAGAATCATTGTACCCTTTATGGGCAGAACACTTAGTAGGAATTTATAGATATGAAACGTAAAGTATACTTAGACGGAGAACTGGGAGAAAAATACGGGAATTCTTTTACCATAGAAGCTAATAGCTTTCAGGATGTGGTGAAATGCCTTGACTGTAATTTTCCTGATTTTAGAGAATATCTTATAGATTGCGAAAAGAAAGGAATTGGATTTATTTGTGAAGTAGGTTCTCAGCCAATAGAACAAGATGAAGAACTATTAATGAAATTTGGGGAAGGAGATATGTATATCTCTCCTCAACCTGCAGGTTCTAAAGGCGCACTAAAAATTGTAGCAGCAATTTTTTTAGTTGTGTTAATAATTATTAACCCGGCTATGCTACCGATGATTGCTAATGGTTCTTTAACAACTGCAGGATTGATGGTAGCGGGTTTAGCAGTTAGCTTAGCTATCGCAGGTTTGGCTGAGTTGATGGCTCCTGATCCAGCTACCGACCAAGGGTTTACTCAAGATAATAGCTACTTATTTCAAGGAAGTGCTCAGACTATTATAGAAGGAGATCCTGTTCCAGTATTATACGGACAACTTCGAGTCCCTGGAAAGTTAATAAGTTTTGATATAGAAAATGCAAATGGCTATAGGCAGAATTACGGAACTGGTACTTATGGTTCTGCGCAAGGTACGGATGCGGGGGGAAGTGCAGCTACTTCGGCAGCACTAAATTTACCGGCAGCAACTACGGTTAATCCTCAAAACCCAGGACAAACAAGCTTTATAGCAGCAGCAAAAGAAAACTACGGATTAGGAACGCAGTTTACACAAGAGGCGCCATAAATGGATTTTCAAGGAAATATTAACGTAAGCGTAGGTTCTGGGAATACTAGTACTTCTGGGCAATACTCTACCTCTCAAAATATACAAATGGTTGAAAGCATATGTGAAGGCCCTATTAGGGGTCTGCGCTATGGTCCTGCTTCTGTATTTTTTAATAATGTTCGAGCAAAAGAAATTTCCCAGTCTTATTTTCAGGATAACAATAACGGAGATTTTTATCAATCAGTAGGAACTATTACTTTTTCTGGAAGTAGTAAAACTGGTACTACCAGTATCACAGTTCCGTCCATATATCATAAGGACTATTCTGACTCAAATAATTTTAGGTATCTACACTTAAAAACCGGGCTGGGTACTTATATAACTATTACATCTCAAGCCAGTTATAGTAGTGAGTTTATAACTACCACAACCGCTACTCTATCTAGTTCCGATTTTGATGGTACTTTTGCATCTACTTATATAAATGCCGATAATCCTGCTGCAGGCACTAACTTTACTCTTACCTATAATGGCATCACTGTAGCAGGGTATTTAGTAGATAATGCAGACGGAACAGCCTCCTTTACTTATTACAATACAGCTATTCTTCCAACCGGAGCAACTATTAACTATGGAGGCGTTGCTCTTGTTAGTTTCTTAATTGAAGAAATTACAGCTACTACTATTACAGTTAAAAATTCTGCTGGTAATCCAGATTCTGGAACTTATGACTTTTTTATAAGCGCAGAAGCTCAATTAGACCCGGGTTCTATTGCTGCAGGTGACGTTATTGGTTCTGATACGCCTTCCAAAACCTCAGGATACGATATACAGTTTAGAAACGGAAGTGTTATACAAAATGAAATAAATACCTGGAAAGGAGTAGGCGGAGGAGTTTCTATACCTGCATCCACTGCAGTTACTCCAAGTAATCTTAAGCAATTACAGTCCAGTGTTGCTAGTACTGAAGGAATAACTTTAAAATCTACCTCAAGATATTTAGATGGAGGAAGTAATGCTGCAGACGGCAACTCTGCTGCTACTTTTATTGATTCTACTAATTTTGCTAATCCCGATATAATCAGACAGCAAGCTAAGCTAATTAAGTGGGAAATTAAATATCCCAGATTACAAACTGTAAATGCTAAAGACGGAGAGAATCTAAGTAATACTGCAATTTACAGTATGGATATAAGATTCAAAAAGGCAAGTAATCCTTCTGTTTGGACTAGCTGGACTTCTATTTTCGGCCAAGTAGTACATACTGCAAATTTTAGCGCAGCAGTATCTTGGCAGCATGCAGTAAATCTTGATCTGTACAGACAAAAAGAACCTTTTGTAGATTTTCAAATCCGTATAGCTCGTCTTACAAGACATATTGGAGCAGGTGTTACTAGTAGTGGTAGTGATTATTCTGATGGTGATATAGACCAGTACAAACAAGGGGATAGTACTTCTCAAATACTGAATGTAAGTGCTGAATTAAAAGATTCTTTTTATTATCCTTTTACTGCCCATGCTGCCATATCGTTTAATTCTAATAAATTTTCTTCTGTACCGAAAACAAGTTATGAACTTCAAGGTAAATTAGTACGTATACCTTCATCTTATACCCCTAGAGAATACAATAGCGGGGTCGCAAGTTACGAACCCTTCTGGGACGGTACTTTTAGAGAGGAGTTATATTATACAGATAACCCTGCTTGGGTTTTTCTCGATATGGTTACAAACAAGAGATATGGTTTAGGTGAGCATGTCTCTTTAGACGATATTGATAAATATGCTTTATATAGAATTTCTAGGTATTGCGATGAGCTTGTAGATGACGGTAACGGAGGAACTGAACCTCGTTTTAGAGCAAATATATTTCTAACTAAAGCTACTGATGCATATAAAGTTTTAAAAGATATGGCTACTACCTTCGGTAGTATTCTGTATTGGATGGACGGTAAAATGACGCCGGTTCTTGATGCTCCTGGCGATCCTGTGTATAATTTTACTAAGGGTAATGTAATTGGGGGCACTTTTCAATATGAAAGTGCTGGAGAAAAAACAAAAGCAAACCAAGTAATTGTAACTTGGAATGACCCTAATCTTAACTATGCTCCTACTCCTTTAGTAGTTGAAGATAGAGCAGCCATTTTATCAGATGGAAAAATCAATAGTATTCAAGCAGTAGCTTTTGGGGCTACTTCTGAAGGACAAGCATTACGTTACGGTAGATGGAAACTTTGGACTGCCCAGAATCAGACTGAAATTGTAAATTTTGCTACTTCATTAGCCGCTAGCTATCTTCGTCCTGGGGACATTATAACGGTACAAGACGCAGATCGTTATGGAGAAATGTTAAGTGGACGAGTGAGTTCTTGTACTAGTACTACTTTGACTTTAGACAGAAATGTAACTTTATACGAAGGTACTTATACTTTAAATGTACTTTCAACAGAACCTGCTGCATATAATGCAGGTAATGCTATTACTATTGTAGATGATCTATCCGTAAGTACTAACTATGCTAGAGGAGACCTAATAGAAGAAGCATGGGTTAAATTATCAGGAGTCTGGACCTATACTACTATAGATACGGAAGAAAAAGCTTCTAATGCCTGGACAGAAACAGGAGATGGAGTAGGAGAGCCTATAGTTATAAACTGGAAGCCTTATACTCATGTAAAAGAATACACTGTAAATTCCGCCTTAGTCGATGGAAATCCTCGTAATACTCTTACTTTGCAAGGTGGAGCTAATTTTGATACTCCTCTTCCTTCGGCAGAAAGTGTATGGGCTCTTAAGCAAGTCTATGAAGGGGTAAATACAGTATACTCCGCAAAAGATTATAGAATAATTTCTATTGCTCAGACGGAAGAAAATATATACAGAATAATCGCCGCTGAGCACTATAACTCTAAATTCAATGCAGTTGATATTGATTATGCTCTTGGGTATGTTCCCAATGAAGTATATTCACCTGAGCCTGATACAATTCCTACCGTAGCAGGGGTAGCCGTAGAAGCCAGCCCAATTTCTCAGAGTGATTTAAAAGTATATTGGGAACCTCCTACAGATTTTGAATATGTTAGTGGCTATGTTATACACCATAATGTTCCTGCCTCTGCAGGTAGATTTTTTGAGATACCGAACCCTGTAAGAAGGCGTTCCAATCAAACATCTTTTTCTATTCAGAATTTGCCCCCAGGTATTTACTATTTTCAAATATCTGTAGAGAGTACTAGAGGAAATACGGGTCCAGCCAAAACAGCTTATTATGAGGTTAGAGAAACCGCTAATCCAGATGTTCCTACTATTAATTATATATCTAAAGGTTTAACCGCTAATAGTAGTCTAATTATAGATGATGGTATAGATAACAGAGGTCTTATTAGATTTGACTCAGACGCTGTTACTTTTGCTCCCCCTCAAAATCCTGGTGTAACAACAAGCAACGATCCTACTAATGAACTAACTTATTCGGTAGATGCTAAAGTTCTAGAAGGTACTAGATATTTAACTACTTCTACTTCCAGTAATACGATTGGAACGGGGAGTAAAACCTTTACAGTAGGTTCTGGGCTTCCTTATGTTGCGGATAAACCTGTATATATTTATAGAACTGCTAACGGTACTGTAAATATGACAGGAACCGTCACTTCATATAGTGGCACTACTCTTGTTGTTAATATTACTTCTACCAATGGAAGCGGAACATTTACAGATTGGACTATTAATGCTCTTGGATACTCGGAGTATAATTTACCGCGAGGAGTAGTAGAATATACCGGTAAGCCATATGGACCAGGAGGACCAGTCACTAATCCTCTCGCATATGTCTTAATAGACTATAGTAGACTAGGCAGTAATAGTTTAGAGGCAGTTAGGTTAATTGCTAGGCAGCTAGTAGGAAAGCCAGGAAAAGCTCAATATATATGGTTTGATCTAAATGATTTTGCAGCAGATGAAAATAGTATTTGGACAAGTGTAACAGGTACTGTAACGCTACTCAATGGTGAAACTGAAGTAAAAGGTTCCGGAACGTCATTTCTTTCTGAATTAAATCCTGGTAATGTTTTAAAACTAGATGCTAATAACTATGTAAGAGTAGCTTACGTTAAGAACGATACTACTTTATATATTAATACTCCTGCGGATAATAATTATGTAGGAGTAAGCATTCAACAGGACACACTAGATGTAGACTACAGAGAAGATACTATTATTGGAGCGGTAAGTTATAGTTCTTCCGGAGATTCTTATCAATTAACAAGCTGGGTAAATCTAGACCCCAACTTACAAACTTCAAAAGCACTTTTTATTGATTGTGATACACGAGAGTTATATTACACTTCCGCAAATGTCCCAGATCAGCAGCCTGATAGTATATCTATTAGGGCTTATGCTATAGGCTATACAGACCCTAAATTTACTGTATCTTGGTCTTCTTCTGATCTTACAGGAGGGGGTCCTTCAGACTATAATTTACAAGATCCTAATTATCCTGCAAGCACTCCTGCTGGCGTTGCCAAAACTCAGTATGAAAAAGTAATTTTTGATTCAGGAAGCTCTAACACTCCTATTGCTTATGGGACCGGTAACGATATAACGGTAACGGTAACAGTTTATGAAGGAAATGACCGAAGAAATACTTCCAAGTGGAGATCAGAAGTCTGGACAATTAGAAAGCTTAAGAAAGGAGCTGCCGGTACTAATGGAATTGTTGTAAATTTAACAGCAGACGATTATACTATTCAGTATGATGCAGGTGGAAGTAACCCAAGCCCTCCTACAAGTATTACTTTAACTGCAACTGCTCAAAACGTAAACGATGCCTGGTTTAAATTTACGGGCGACGGCATCACAGATGAGACAAGCTTTACTGATGGAACTAGTCAATTCCAGGATACTTTTACTTTTCCAGTTCCCTCAAGTCATTTTACAAGTCCACAATCTATACGAGTAGGAGTATCTGATGGAGATCAAAACGAATTAGCTTTTGATACTATTACTATTGCGGCGATTAAAGAAGGTGCCGGAGGTGTACAAGTATACAATACAAACCAGGCCACTGCCGTACCTACAGATTTTGGTGACACAAACGGTACTACAGGAGACTATTCCTCTACACCGACACAAATAGAAGTTTATAAAGCAGGAGTACAGATAACTAACGTAGCAAGTAATCCAGGTGCTGGAGAATTTACTGTATCTGTTAATACACAGACTAATATTACTGCAAATAATACTTCTGCTACAATAGGTGGCGGTCCTAATAATAAATCTTATGTATCCGGACAAGCAAGTGCTTTAACAGCAAGCACTGGTAGTATTGTGTGGGAAATTAATGTAGAAGGAACAGATACTTACTATAGTACTCAGACTTTTTCTAAAACTCCTCAAGGTGATGTAGGTGCTCAAGGTGCTAAAGGTCCTATCGGTCCGGTGGGTGCTCAAGGTGCTAAGGGTGATGCGGGAGCAAGACTGGCAGAAATAACTATTTATGCTTTAGTAAACCTCGCTTCTAGCTATAGTGCTCCTGCTGCTCCTACAACTAGTAGCTACAGTTTTGCCACAGATACTTTAACTATTAGTGACGCAAATACCCCATGGTCTACTACCTTACCAAACGTTTCTGATAACAATTTAATTTATTATCGTAAAATAGTTTTAAATAGTGCTAGTTATACTAATGGTAGTAACATCACTAATTGGGGAGGTTCAGGAGTATATCTGCAAGGTACCCCCACTGTTGAATACGCTTTTATACGAAGTGCTAGTACTCCTACAGGTAATTGGCCCCAAACTACTACTTTTGGTTCTTTGCCTACGGGCTTTTCAAATGATCCGGATATTTCTGGAACAGATCCTATTTGGCAAACAGTAGGCACGTATACCTGGGCAAGTAACCAATACTCTTGGACTTTACCAGTACAAATCGAAGGTACTGAAGGTGCTCAAGGTCCTATTGGTCCGGTGGGTGCTCAGGGTCCTATCGGTCCAGTGGGTGCTCAAGGTGCTGAGGGTGCTCAAGGTGCTAAGGGTGATGCGGGAGCTACATTAGCCGAGCTAACTATTTACTCTAGAGTTAATCTGGGTGCTTCATATTCAGCTCCTGCTAAACCTACTGGCAGTACTTATAGTTTTGCTACCGGTGTTCTTACTGTTAATGATTCTAACTGGACAGAAACCCCGCCAGATAATAATGCGGGTACTGTTACTTTTACATATAAAGTAGTTCTAAATAGTAGTAGTTATACTAATGGTAGTACTATTACCTGGCCTGGGTCTGCAGGTGTCGTTTATAGAGGAATAGCAACTACAGAATATATCTTTATACGAAGTGCTAGTACTCCTACAGGTACCTGGCCTCAAAATATTGCTTATGGTAGTCTGCCTAGTGGCGGTTGGAGTAATGACCCCGATATTTCTGGAACAGATCCTATTTGGCAGTCTATAGGTACATATAACTACGGTACTAATCAATATTCTTGGGCTTTACCAGTACAAATCGAAGGTACTGAAGGTGCTCAAGGTCCTATCGGTCCTGTAGGTGCTCAAGGTCCTATCGGTCCAGTGGGCGCTCAAGGTGCTGAGGG
>Ga0208767_1000510_pt1 | contig 32192 bp, 50 predicted proteins | sample VirMetDEL_Mar_21_FD_184514 | JGI IMG/M metagenome (GOLD analysis project Ga0208767, IMG submission 184514) | Aqueous microbial communities from the Delaware River and Bay under freshwater to marine salinity gradient to study organic matter... | ecosystem: Environmental > Aquatic > Marine >... | reverse complement strand
AAATTAATCTCTTGAACATTCCCTCCTGTTCGCGGCTTACTTGGGGAGCCGCTCACCTTTCGGGAAGCATCGTTACCATCATCATCTTCAGTAGGAAGATTGAGAATGGATAGTATACCATAGCGTCTAGCGTAGGTAATAGCACTGCCCAAGCCCTGCATGTCCTGTTTGCTTAAGACAACAGGCACTTTGGTTTGCAAAGTAAATCCGCTCTCATGGAATAGCTCAGTGGATACATACGCACCGAACTCATCTTTGCCGCAAATGTGACTGAGGAAGAATCCATTGTCCTGCAATGGTGGTGTCACTGCTTCGATAACATCCTCGAGTGTAGCGTAGTGGCTTTTGAAATGAGGATTACTGCCTTTCTTTTTGATAGGCTGTATTTCATTACGCACTTTGATTAGTAACTTGACGTGATCTTTCATTGATTTCTCCTTGTTATTCTAAGTGATCCACGTTTGTCTCGTTTCACCGAGATCTGGTCGTTGTATACTTCTCGTTCGTTATCACCGACCATTTGTTTAAGGTCTTTCTTTGCGTTCTCAAAGACCCTATTCTTTTCGTAGTAGTTGACGTATGTGATTGCGGCATAGCAGAACTGGTTATCTCTGCTTGCGTCTCGCACAACCATGTTGTCAATCGGGATGTGGTTTGTGCTGAGTGTCGGTGTGTCAATACCAATCGGCTCTTCATTGCGTAACACGTAACCCCAGAAGTCTGACACCACTGTCCACATTGAATTGAAATACTCATCATCGTATGAGACAAATGCTGACTCCCATTTATTGTTCCCAAAAATTACCGACATCCATATACCCTCAGAGTTAGATAGATAGCAGTACAGTTGCAGTTGCGGCATGTAGTATTTGATAACATCATCCATATTGTTGTAGGCATTGGTATGCTTTGCTTCTACTGGGTTCTGACCATTCATTGCATCAACAGTACCCTTGACCTTGACAGTACCAATCTCTTGCTCATAAGCAGATTGAAAGCCACCAAGCACACACCCATGCTGATTAGCAAACCAATCCAAGTTGAACTGCTCAGTGTGTACACCAAGTTGAACAGCAATATTATCAGACAAATCTTCTGGCTCAACACGACCTGTCTTGACCTGCCATAGTTCTAGCCAGTTACCCTGCATAATTTTTACACAGTCTGAACCGCCTATAAAACCTTTACGCTCCATTAATTATCTCCGTCATTGTAAGGTCTTGTGTACTGCGTTTGTGCAGTAGGGTCAAGATATTTTTTGAAGTCATCTTCAGTTATATCTGTCATCTCAAACAATTCCTTTTTACCTTTGCCCTTAAGCCAATACTCACCGACACCCTCACCATTCTTGATTCGATTTGCCATAATCTTGTGCGTATCAATGCGCCAAGTTGACGTGCGATATTCCGCAGCTAAACTTGGAGAGGTACTGGCACGCTTGACATGTGCATCCCAAGACGCACCACCACCCGACAGTCTTTTGAACTGAGCCATTATTGCCTCAGCTCAATATCTGTAATCATAGATTCTCTATGAACACACTTATAATTTTCAATGTGTTTCATAGAATGTATTTCTTCTATACTGCCTGAGTATTCTTGCAAAATTTCATTCGCAATATAAGACGCTTCATCTTCATCTTTTGCATTTATAGTAAGATACATACCTTCTTCATAATGAAAACCAATATTAAATAATGGCATTAGTTTACTCCCTCAAAATAAATGGCAATGCGTTTGCCTTCTGTACTTTTCATCATAATTTTTTGGATGTTCATACCTTCGTCTTTTAGATTCTTGATACGTGCAGCCAATCGAAAACACCCAAACTGTTTGAGTGCTTGCATTGCGGTAATGCTGTTACCTTTTTTAAGGTAAGCTTTGATCGCTTTGTTCTGTGATTCCATTTTGATTCTCCATTAATTGTTCAAACATTTCACCAGACATAATTACTAATGTTTGCGGAGTTCCCCTCCGTCTTTTATAGAAGGCTATGTCTCGACCTTCTAATACTTTGAATGGGCTTGGGAAGTTTGAAACATCCCTATACTTTACTTCTCCCACCAATTCTTTTCCTTTGAGTTCGAGCTTGATGTCTCCCGAATACTCTCCTCCCAAGCTACCACTGAGCGGTTGCCTTTTTGCTTTGATCCCGATTTCCGTGAGCCATTTGACAAACCACTTTTCATGGTAAGTTCCCTTAGTTTTGTTTCTATTAGCCACGGCTCATCCTCATAACAGTGCAAACATACAAACCAATGCTTAATCATTGTTGCTTCATGATTGCCTTTTAGTATTGCAACATACCAATATGTAGTATCTCCACATAATTTGCACCTTGCAGGTTTACCTCTTAATCGCTTCGATGTCATACTCTAACGCTTCTAACCAACACATTAACATAAACCCAGAGGGCATACGCTTGAACTGCTCCCACTTGTGAACCAAAGATTCAGTGCAACCAATCTTACGCGCTAAGCTTTCTTGGCTTAAGCCCCTTTCGTGCCGAGCGTCTATTAACAACCTGACCAGAGTCTCGTAATTGTTTGGTACGCTTGGCCGCTTCGTCTCTTCTGTGCTGCTCATCTATCGCATCTAAAACAGAACATGCAGTATCAAATCGCATTTCTGTTGTTCCATTGATTGTTCGGTAGTATGTAGAAGTCGGAAGTCCTGCCATTTTAAATGCGTGGAATAAATCTACACCTTTAAGTTTTGCTTGATCTCTGACTGTATCTAAGTATGTCTGCATACTGCATATATGGAGCAACAAAGAGTCGGATGTCAAGAGTGGGAGGGAGGTAGCCCACTCCTGACAGATTTATAATACCCTCCTATGTTATTTCATTCAAGTTTTGCCCAGACCCTAAACACTCTGGGCAATCAATTTGATCTACGTCAATAACTCCAACGTCACGATCAAAACTCATTGGCCTGTGAACTTCACGGTCAATATAACCATCACCATCACATTCTTTGCAGAACATATCTTCAACCTCCTTATGCTCGAGAGGTTCCCAGAAAACTTTTCTGAATATGTCATTCAACATGTGATCCATTGCATCAATATGGGATTTCGTCATTTAGTTCCTCCAAACTTTCTTGATAGCGTTCTTCCCACGCTGCTATTGCTCTGCGTTCAAACTTATCCGCATCGAATCTTGGGTTCATGCGTTTAAGTTTTTTCGATAGCTCCTTGATATTAGTAGGCCAGTGCATGAATGGTGCGATTTCATCCGCAACAAATTCAAAGTCTCGTTGAGTCCAACGTGGCATCAGTATTCTCCTTTGCTTCTACCCATGAATTAAATATTGTGTATATTACTTCACGGTATGGTTTTTGTTCACCATTGAATTGATCTATAGCTAAAGATCCAACCACCTCTGCAAGATGGTTGAACTCTTCCTTGGTAAATGCGTAAAGCACTAGTCCATCCTCGTAATAAAATAATCATTCTCTTCTGGTACTGGCAATGCAACGATAGCGTACTGGAAAAAGTAAACTGTTCCCACTGGCGTATCGTATGCAGCAAGATAATCCATATCTTCATCTTCTTCGTATTCCGATACGAGTTTTTTGCCGACTAGCTTTGAGCCAAACTTATATAGTTTGCCAAAGCCATACTGCTCTGTCATGTACTCAACCAAATCACATTGCTTGTGTTCATCATCTGCTTGAGCGCAGAAGTCTCTCACCCAATAGGGTAAGAAACCTAATGCTTGCACAATACGATCAGCAGGTGCATCAATATTTGGATTAATCATTAACATTTGATTGCTCCACTTCTTTTGCATGATCTTGCTCAAGCTGAACCAATTCAGCAAGTTTAAGATTCATTTCAATCCAACTCTTGATAATATCAATTGCAAAAACTTTACTAATTGGAAACGGAATCTGTCGAGTCAATTGCAATTCTCCTTTGTCTTGCAAATTTTCAACAAGCTCTGCGTATTCCCAAGCTAGCCGATTAATTTTCCACAGTTGTTTTGAAGTCGCTGATTCCAACATAATCTTCTCCTTTTCTATTGGTATCAAAGTGATAGTAACTGCATAGTTGCAGTAAGTCAAACATTTTTCATTCATGTTTCACAACAAGGTTGCAGTGGCGGCTAGTGACTAATCACCAAGAACCGCCCTGCCCCTGCCTATGTCATATAAAAAAAGGGTCAAGGCCTTTGGCCTCAACCCATGTGATCTATGCCGTTTTCTTAGCTTTGGTTTCAATCACTTCGTTAGCAGGGGTCGCCATACCCAACGCCTCAAGTTGTTGGCGTATATCTTCTGGTATTTCAGATGCCTGTTCTGGTACGTTACCAGTTTTAGGCGACCCATAAGGTAAATACTCGTCCGCATCTTCGGACATCGTGGTGCGATACATGTGCTGTAAGTCCGACATCATTTGCATCAACATGTCGTGCTTGTCAGAAGCTGCCTTGCAGTTAGCTGTCGCACCACGTAGCTCTAGAGTGCTCAACTCGTCGCCCCGATAGGCCGACTGCGCTGAAGCGACATCTCTTTTCTTCATCTCAACGTAGTTCTCTGAACCTTTCTTGCCTTTGGTTAGCCAGTATAGTTTGTCCATGATCGCTTCAGCTATTATCTTTCTTGCGAAAGATAGTTGATCTCTCTGCTCCCACTTGTCCTCGTAAGTATTGTAGACTTCTGCTTCAAGTGTAATTGCTTCGATTAATTTTACTATAGACATTAGTATCTCCTTTTTGAATTATCTATATATTTGATACTCACACATATTTCTGTAAGTATAGGATTAATCTCGCAATCAAAATCTAGGCTTAGTCAAGTACGCAGCCGACTACGTCGGGAATAGTTACGTTACGTCAGCTTGTCTGACGTTTCGTAACTGTTCTGCTTGACTCAGTCTAGATTTGATAGCCCAACTGGAAGTTACTATTGGAAGTCATGTGTGTGTGATTAGATAAATGTTTGTGTGAGGGCGGTAAGCATCAGGCTCCATTCAGGCTACGAAAAGCTAAGAGCAAAAGAGCTTTGGAACAAAGTCTGTGCTCGGTGCTTTTCTCAGCTAGAATGGAGGGCTTACTGCCCAGAGCACAAATATATGGTAGATGAAGGGTGCAATGGAAGAACATCTTCAATGTTCTGCGATACCGCTATGGCGGTACGCACTTTGAATTGTCCCATACCTGTCAACCCATAGAACGTTACGTCACTTTCATAGTTACGCTACGTCACATATTGACAACGTATCATCAAAACAGGCATCAATGGGGGGAGAGAGGGAGAGGGGGGCAAGCAATGGTAGCAATGGATAGATCCCACTATATGATTGTTTTGATGCTTGCCTCGAATAGATCGATGGAATGCTTGCTTGACTTTGGGTCTAAGTGAAGCTTGCAGAACATAGAAAGGATGTTGAATGAGTCAAGTTACTGATAGGAAACTGACTGATAAACAGACTGCTTTGGTAGACACCATCGTAGCAAATGGATGTAGTATTACAGAAGCAGCCACGCAAGCTGGATACGCAAGCGGCGAGAGCGGAAGAGTCACTGCGTCCAAGGCGTTAAAGTTACCACATGTGCAGCAGTATATGATGCAGAGGATGGGAGAGGAATTTGGGCTTAGCGCTACGGTAGCCGCAGGACAGTTACGAAGGCTAGTGACAGGAGCTAAGAGTGAGTACGTACAGCTTGAGGCTGCGAAGGATTTACTTGATCGTGCAGGATATAAACCAATAGATCGTTCTCAGGTACAAGTTGCAGGAGATATTAAGGTTAGCATTGATTTGTCGTAGAGGGGGGTGGGGTCAAAAGTCGGAAGTTGCTACGTGTCAGTAGTCCCTCACTAGCATTTTTCTTCAAAAAGGTTTATAACAACTCTGAAAAATATTTTTATCTAGAAAGGTCCGATGTAAATGAGAAAGATACACAAGAGTCCATCGGGAGGTTTGACCGAAGCAGGTCGAAAGTATTTCAAGCGGAAGGAGGGTGCTAACCTCAAGAAGCCTGTTCCCAAAGGTACGAATCCGAGACGTGTTTCTTTTGCTGCTAGATTTGCAGGTATGAAGGGTCCGATGAAGGATGAAAAGGGCCGACCCACAAGGAAGGCATTGGCGCTGAAGAAGTGGGGCTTTGGCAGTGTAGAAGCAGCTAGATCATTTGCAGCGAGGCATAAGAAGTCATGAAGAAGAAGCGACAGAGTTTAGTTAATCGTGGTGTGCAGTTAAAGCTGCGAGATAAGTACATTAAAGAGATAGAAGAGATTGAAAAGAAGTTAGATCCTGAGCCACAGCCTAAGAGTTTTTTTAGAAAGATGTACGACTTTGTTACTGGAAATACTGAGGTAAGTGGGCCAAGTACAATGACACCTCAGAAAGAGAAACTCTTGAAACGGTGGCATTTCTTAAGTAATAGGGTAATGGATATGCCTGACCCAGACGAAGGAATGTTTCCATGAGTACAGTTAATAAGGCAGGAAACTACACCAAGCCTAAGTTAAGGAAGAGTTTGTTTCAGTCTATTAAGGCAAGGGCTACTCATGGCACTGCGGCAGGACAATGGTCTGCTCGAAAGGCACAGTTACTTGCAAAAACCTATAAAGCCAGAGGTGGAGGATATAAAACATAATGGAACGCATGAATGATGTAGAATATGATTTTGCTCAAGAATATGGGAATGTATCAACTAAATCTAGAAAGAAGCAAGTTAGGTTTCTTAAAAAAGTAGTTGCTGATGAACACAGAACAATAAAAAAACTTTTAAAGAACCCAAATAAAAAAGTCGCTTCTTATAATGCTGAAGATAATATGTATGAGCCGAGCACAAATAGAGACGAAGCTAAGGTTCACAAAAGAGTTTTCAGAAGAGCGTTAAAAATGCTCCGAGAGTTTGATAAAGAGAAATCAGAAGAAAAAAGAGATCAGGATACTAAAAGAAGACGCAAGAGTTTACTTAAGAGAAAAGTAAGTGGTGGCGGTGGTATGATGACTACCTTTAAAAAGGGCAAGAGTCTTATAGAAAAGATGAAAGACTTGTAATGAAAGCTCCACAACGTTCATTGCTAAACTGGGGTAAACAGAAATGGAGAACCAAATCTGGCAAGAAGTCTAGTGAAACTGGTGAACGTTACCTTCCTTCTAAAGCTATCGCTGCTCTTAGTGATGCTGAGTATCGCGCTACAACCAGAGCCAAACGAGAGGGTAAGGCAAAGGGTAAACAGTTTGTGGCTCAACCGAAAAAGATTGCTAAGAAAGTAAAGAGATTTAGAAGTGCCTAAAGTTGGGAAAAAAACTTTTCCTTATACAAAGGAGGGTATGATAGCTGCTAAAGAATATTCAAGGCAGCAAAAGAAAAAAGGCTTAGACTGGAAGATAATATCTCCAGTTACTAAGTCTGGTTTAAGAAAAATACAAAGGGAGTTAAAACTTTGAGAACATGTGGTAATTGCGTTTTCTGGGAAAGATTTAGTGATGCTGAAGGTGATGTAGATTTTGGTGAGTGCAGACGCTATCCACCAAATGTACCAGTTCATTCTAAAGACCCAGAACTAGTTTATAGTGGTAAAGATTCTAGAACTGTATATCATACAAGTGTATGGAATACTCAAACAGAACTTCATGATTGGTGCGGTGAGTTTATGACAGAAAGTCAACTCTTAATTAGTAAAGGAAGGTAAGATGCCTAATGTTAATGGAAAGAAGTTCCCATACACTAAGAAGGGAATAGCTGCGGCTAAGAAAGCGCAGGAAGAAAATAAGAAGCCTATGAAGAAAAAGAAAAGCTTAATGTCAGGAAGCTACAAGTAATGGCTTTATATTTAACGAGCGGTGAATTGTATGAAGGCGAGACTCACGTTCTAGCAGGAACAATATATACTGGTAAGACGAGAACACCTGAGTCACGCAGACTCGTGGAAGGGCCTGACCCAGTGAGAGCCAGAAGCTCCAATGGCCAACTCAAAGGCGACGACCCCTCCACGAGTGATATAAACGAAGCGTATGAAAAACCCAAGCCCAAAAGGAAGCCTAAGAAAAAATAATGGTTAGACCTACATATGAGACTGAGGCTGACCTAAGTAGAGAAGAGAACATTGCTAGATACGCAGCACGTAAATGGAACTGTGCAATGCGTAAGCAAGATAAGTACAATCAGTTTGATTACCTGATAATAAAGGGAAAGGACGTAAAAGCTTTTGTAGAAATCAGAACAAGAACACATACAAGAGGAACTTACCCTACATGCTTTGTATCAGCTAACAAAGTGCAAGCTGCCTTTTCTATGCGTCTTGCCACTGGCTTACCGTGTATATTCTTAGTTGGTTGGAAAGATTGCATTGGGTGGGCATCCCTGACTGAGATGTATAAAATAACAATAGGCGGCAGAACAGATAGGGGAGACCCTGCGGATATTGAAGCCGTAGCAGAAATACCAATAGAGAAGTTTAATATATTCAAATGAGTTTTATAACTACTATATCCCAACAAGATCTGGCTTTGCTTAGAGGCATAGTTCGCAAAGTGCATCTGGCACATGTCGATGCAAAAGGATTAGCAACCGATGAGCAGTGCGATAAGTTGATAGAAAGCATTGGCCCAGAAGTTGTAGAAAAGATGATTAAGTTTGGCGTAGATAAGGGATTGCGTTGATAGATTTTAAGTACAAACCTGATGGTGAAGTCTTAAAACAGTTTATGAAAGACAACACTTTCTTTCGTGGCATAAGAGGTCCAGTAGGATCTGGTAAGTCTGTTGGGTGTTGTGTTGAAGTATTTAGAAGAGCCTTGTCTCAGGAGAAAAGTCCTGATGGTGTAAGGAAAAGCAGGTGGGCAATTATAAGAAACACAAACCCACAGCTTAGAACGACTACTATTAAGACTTGGCTTGATTGGTTTCCTGAGAATGAATGGGGTAAGTTTACTTGGTCTGTGCCTTATACACATCACATTAGAAAGGGAGACATAGACCTTGAGGTAATCTTCCTTGCTCTTGATCGTCCAGAAGATGTTAAAAAACTATTGTCCCTCGAATTGACAGGCATCTGGATTAACGAGGCAAGGGAGATTCCTAAAAGTATTATTGATGCGTGTACTATGAGGGTAGGCAGGTATCCTTCTATGCGTGATGGTGGTCCAAGTTGGACAGGTGTTATTGCGGATACTAACGCACCAGAAGAAGATCATTGGTGGCCCATTATGTCAGGTGAAGTGCCAGTACCAGATCATATACCAAGAGAACAAGCTAAGATGTTGGTAAAGCCTGACAACTGGCAATTTTTTACGCAACCATCTGGTATGAAGGAAGTATACAATGAAGATGGTGAGGTGGAAGATTATTTGCCTAGCGATCAGGCAGAAAACAAAAAGAATATGATGAGAGGGTATTATCCTAATCTTATTCAAGGTAAAACAAAGTCTTGGATTGACGTCTACGTTATGAATAAACTGGGCACGATACAAGACGGAAAGCCAGTATATCCTATGTTTGCAAGCGAAACACATATTGCTAAAGAAGAAATACCAGTAGCGGCAGGGTTGCCTTTGTATATTGGTATTGATTTTGGTTTGACACCTGCGGCTGTTATAGGTCAGAAGGTTAGGAATAGGTGGTTAATCCAATCAGAGGTCGTTGCTTTTGATATGGGAATTGTTAGATTTGCAGAGGTATTAAGAAATGAAATCGCTACTCGTTTTTCTGAAACTTCCGATGTCTATATATATGGTGATCCTGCAGGGGATTTTAGGGCGCAAACGGACGAATCTACCCCTTTTCACATACTTAGAGGTGCTGGCCTACGTGCATTTCCCGCCCCAAGCAATTCTGTGGATCTTCGCTTGGAGTCAGTGGCGCAGCAACTTAACAAGATGGTTGAGGGTAAACCTGCGTTTCTAATAGACAGAAGATGCCAACAACTTATCAAAGGCTTTGAGGGTGGTTATTCTTATAAGCGTATGGAGGTAAGTGGTGAGCGATATGCAGATAAACCTGATAAGAATATGTACTCTCACATACATGATGCGCTACAATATTTATTATTAGGTGCAGGAGAAGGGCGAGCTTTGATGTCAAATCAGAAACCTGCACAGGTAGTGCAAGCTAAAAAAGACTATGATGTTTTTAAAAGAAAGCCTAAAAGTGCGGCACACAAACCTAGCGTTTGGTCACTTGTGCGTTGAAATTAATTTTAATCTGTGTTTAAGAATATATATCTTCTTAAGGAATAAAACAAATGGCAAGTTTATTTGATAGGGTTAAAGAAAGTTTAGGCTTTGGCGATAAACCTTTTATTGGTGGTGAAGAACAGAGACAATATGAAGCTGATAAGAATAAACAATCAGGGTTAGATAAGTTAAGGTCTCAATCTAGTCGTAGGAAAAAAAGAAGAAGAAAGCGAAGAGAGAGAGCGGCTAGACTAGAAAGAGAAAGATTGGCAAGAGAAGCGGCAGCAAGAGAAGCAGCAGCAGAAGCGGCAGCAGAAGAGGAGGCTCAAGCCCAACCTGATTTAAGAGAATCTGTAGCTGATGTAACAACATCTAGTGGAAGCCGTATAGGAACTACTTCTGTAACTCCTAAATCTATTTATCAAAAGCCTGTGGAAGAAGCGGTTTCTGAGCAAGAAAGATTAGCTCAAGAAGAATTAAGAAGGCAAAGAATAAAAAGAGCCAGAACAAAACAATCTTTATTAAGACGTAGACTTGAGAGGTCACAAGATCTTGGCGCAGGAAGAAGAGTTTTATCTGGTACTGAGCAAGAATTAAATGTACAGACAAGACAGGCAGGTACAGGCAGACGTAGAGGTGCAGGTCGCAGGTCTTTAATTACTGGTTCTACTGGTGGAATCGGCTACTATAGTAGGTTTTTATAATGCATGATCCAAAACAGAAGTTAGAACGATATGAAAAAGCTAAAGCACATAGGCAAAACTTTGTTGACCTCTTTGAGGAATGTTATGAGTACGCTCTACCGCAGCGTGAGTCTTTTTATTATGAAACTGCAGGTCAGCGTAGAGATGATAAAATCTTTGATGAAACGGCAGTGGTTGGCGTTCAAGAGTTTGCTTCGAGGCTCCAATCGGGATTAGTTCCTAACTTTGCACGTTGGGCAGACCTAATTGCAGGATCAGAAATACCCAAAAGCGAAAGAGACTTTGTAGATAATGACCTTGATGAAATAACTGAATATGTCTTTGAGGTATTACAAAACTCTAACTTCTCTCAGGAAGTACATGAAGCATTTATGGATCTAGCTGTTGGCACTGGTGTTCTATGCGTAGATGAGGGTGATGCAATTAATCCTATTAGATTTTCTGCAATACCATTACCTCATGTAGTTTTAGATACTGGGCCTGATGATAAGATAGATCATGTGTTTAGAGAGCGCAAAGGTATAAGAAACTCTGAGATAACGATACTTTATCCTGATGCAAAGCTTGACCCAAAGGTTCAGCAAAGAGCGCAGCGAGACCCAGAAGGTAAATGTACTTTACTAGAAATACTTTGCAAAGATTATAGTAAGAAAAATGAAGAGGCATATCTTCTTTATGTAATAGATATGTCAACCAAAACGTATATTAAAGAACAACAGTTTAAGGGTGTAGGTTCTAATCCATATGTTTGTTTTAGATGGTCTAAGTGTGCAGGTGAAGTGTATGGCAGAGGCCCATTGATTAATGCTTTATCTGCCATCAAGACTACTAACTTAACTATTCAGCTTATTTTAGAAAATGCACAAATGGCTATCTCTGGCATTTACCAAATGGATGATGACGGAATCATTAACCCAGATACTATCAATTTAGTCCCTGGCACGATAATACCTAAGTCACCGCAATCTGGCGGTCTACAGCCAATACAAGCAGCAGGAAGATTTGATGTTGCTGATATAGTTCTAAGCGACATGCGCTTGAATATAAAACGCGCATTATACAATGATATGCTAGGAAATCCAGATAGAACTCCTGCATCTGCTACAGAAGTGGCAGAACGTATGGCAGATTTGTCACGCAGAATAGGATCAGCCTTTGGTAGACTGCAAGCTGAGTTAGTACAGCCAGTATTGCAAAGAGTAATTTATATTCTTAAGAAGCAAGGCCGCATTGAATTGCCTACAGTTAATGGAAGAGAGGTAAAAATAAGATCTTCTTCACCATTAGCACAAGCACAATCAAACCAAGATATAACTTCTGTTTCTAGATTTCTAGAGCTTGTTAATGCTTACTTTGGCCCTGATGTTACCAATATCTTAATTAATTCTGAAGAAACTGCTATTCACTTAGCTAAGAAATTTGGTGTACCTGATGGGTTGATTCGTGATGCAGAAGAGCGTAGAGAGATAGTTGCAATGATGCAGCAAATGAAACAACAGGAACAATTAGCAGGACCACCTATTGCCGCAGAATAGTCATATTGGTTTAGACGGAATAGCAAGAAAGAAAACAGAAGAAGATAAGATAAGCCTTAACTTTGGCTCTGTATTTTCTCAGCCTACTGGTCAAGAAATTCTTAAATACTTGCGTAGTATAACTATAGAAATGGTTAGTGGTCCTAATATTTCTACTGATGAGTTGCGTCATTTAGAAGGTCAACGGTATCTTGTTGGCTTAATAGAGCGTCATATTCAGAGATCACATAAGGTAAAGAATAATGAATGAACAAGTTCAAGAAGCAACGACAGAGCTACCTCCACAAGAGGAAAGAGATTTTGTAGTAGCAGAAGATCTAGAGACTAAAACAGAAGAGCGCCCAGAGTGGTTGCCTGAGAAATACAAGTCAGGTGAGGACTTAGCTAAAGCATACAAGGAGCTTGAGTCTAAGCTAGGCACTAAGGACGAAGATATTCGTGCCGAGGTTCTAAAAGAAATAGAGGCAGAGAGTTTTAAAGATAGGCCAGATAGTGCAGGTGACTACCAACTTCCTGATTATATAGATGAGGAAAGTGCTATAGATAGTGAGGTTTTAGAGTGGTGGGCAAATCACGCTTTTACTTATGGGTTTAGTCAGGCTGAGTTTGAACAGGGTTTAGAAAAAGTAGTCAAAGCTGTTGAAGGGGAAATGATAGATACTGACGCAGAGATAGAAAAGCTTGGTGATAATGCTAATGCTAGAATAGAGGCTGCTGCTTTATTTTCTAAACAATTCTTTCCAGAAGAGCATATGGATTCTATTGAAAGATTAACTGAAACTGCTGATGGGCTAAAGGTACTTGAGTTTATTATGGAGAAAATGCAGTCTCCGTCTATGGGAGGAGACGCAACGCCTTCTGGCAAGATTACAGAACAAGGTCTAAGAGAAATGATGCAAGATGAAAGGTACTGGCATCCTGCACGAAGAAATAATGACTTTATACAAGAAGTAAATAATGGGTTCCAAAAGCTTTATAACAGATGAAAAGAAGATAATTCAAAGGGGTAAGGCATATCTTACCCCAATGAAGCATTATCATGTTAAAGAATTTGAAAGCATTATGCACCCTGCTAACAAAGTAGAGGTAAAAGACTTTGGTTATGATTCTGTAGAAGAGGCGCTGTTTGAAATATTCAATTCAACGGAATCTTATATTTGTAGAAATAAATATGGTAATATAGTTTTTGTAGGTGGTCTTTCTTTTTTTGAAGATACTCCACAAATGTTTACTGTATTTGCAAATAGTTTAGAGCATAACGTTGTATTAACAGCAAAGATGTCTAAGTCTTTGTTAAATATGTTTGATAAACTGCATCCAATAATTACTATGACTATCCTTTCTAAGAATGAGCATATGCTAAATTGGGCATGTTGGCTTGGCTTTGAGCCTGTTGAGATGAGCAATGATAATAGATTTGTTGAATTTGTGCGTTGCAATTCTCAAGAATTTGATGTTAATAATGAAATATTACGACCCATAGTGCATTGATCGGCCCTTATGGATACCCGAATTGACATGTAAACGTGGACACTCGTAGCAATCGGAAACTCAATTAAGGACTGTAAAAATGGCTAATACAATAGACCAAGCCTTTATAAAGCAGTTTGAAACTGAAGTTCACATGGCGTATCAGCGTATGGGTTCCAAGCTACGGAATACTATTCGCTCTACAAATGTGTCAGGGTCAACTGCACGATTCCAGAAAATAGGCACTGGATCAGCCTCAACAAAATCACGCAATGGTAATGTAACTCCTATGGAGCTAGCACACACCAACGTCGAAGCGACAATGAGCGATTATTATGCTGCTGAGTACATCGACAAGCTTGATGAGTTGAAAACAAATATCAACGAGCGTCAAGCTGTAGCGCAATCTGCTGCTGCTGCTCTTGGTAGAAAAACAGATGAGCTTATCATTACTGCTATGGATGCAGGTGCTAACTCTACTCAAATACATGACACTGGCTCTGCTCTTGAAAAAGCAGATCTTCTATCATTGTTTGAAACAATGGGTACGGCAGATGTTCCAGAAGATGGGCAACGCTATCTTGCGATGTCTCCTGCAGGATACGCTGATTTGTTTGCAATCAATGAGTTTGCATCATCAGACTTTGTTGGTCCACAAAACTTACCATTCGCAGGTGGTATGACAATGAAAGAGTTCTTGGGCTTCAAGATCTTCTCAACGTCTGCTGTAGCAGGTGGTAAGAACTTTGCTTACCATACAACTGCTGTAGGTATTGGCATCAACTCTGATGTTCAAACTGAAGTAAACTATGTTGCTGAGAAAGTGTCTCACTTAGCAACATCAATGATGTCAATGGGCGCGGTAGCTATCGATGATAACGGTATCTACGAAGTCCTAGACAATAACTAAGAGGAGGATCTAAAATGGCTTATAGTGCAAGTGGTCTTACTCGTATCGGTGGCGATTCAAATGGAAGCGTGTGGAGATATTCAACTACAGACGCAATCGCTACAATAAACACAGAAGGTTACTTTAACAGTGCGGCTAATATGCTTTCTGTTCGTGATCTAATTATTGTTTGTGATACAAACACTCCAACAACTAATTTTTGTACTGTGCTTTCCAACACTGGTACGGTTGTTGATGTATCTGACGGTACTGCTGTTGCAGAAACCGATGGCGACTAATAGAGTGGGGGCGAAAGCCCCCTCTTTTCATAGAGGTTTACAATGACTAGCACTCCTGCAAATAGCGCAATTGATATATGTAGCCGCGCTCTCATCTTAGTTGGTGCGGAGCCTATTACCTCTTTTAATGATGATACATCTGAAGCTTTGATTGCAGGTAATATGTATGAAGATATTGCGAGAACCAATCTTACATCTACACGATGGAGGTTTGCTACCAATCAGGCTATTTTAAATAGATTAAGCGATGCGCCTACTGGAAGATTTACTGCTGCTTATCAATTGCCAGAATATATATTCTTACATGCGGTGACTGTAAGGGACTATCAAATTGAATATAATGTTTATGGCAGTAAAGTTTTTTGCGATGCTGATGTTTCAGACGAGCTTATAGCTGATTATACATATAGAGCAGAAGAGGTCGATTGGCCTTCATATTTTTCTGTTTGTGTTGAATATGCAATGGCAACTGTATTCGCTACTGCTTTAATTAGGGATCAAAGCTTGGCTGTTTTAATGGATCAGCAATATACAAGGCTTTTAGCAAAAGCTAGGTCTATTGACTCACAACAACAAACAACAAGAAAAGTAACAACATCGAGGTTTATTACGAATAGGCGTAGCTAAATGCAAAAAGCTAGAATACCAATTACAAATTTTCAATATGGTGAAATTAGTCCGTCTTTGATCTCAAGGACGGATTCTGCTATTTATAACTCGTCTGCTCAGTCAGTAAAAAACTTTTTTATAAGAACAGAAGGCGGTGTGGCTAAAAGAGGTGGGTTTCAAGCACTGCATGACTTTACTGCTGTTACAGAAGATACAACCATAAGGCAGCAAGTAAGGTTAATACCGTTTATTTTTTCAGATGATGAAAAGTATATTATAGCTTTTACACATCAGAAGTGTGAAATATTTTTTATTAACCCTACAACTGGTGCATTAAGTTTAGCTACTACGCTTACTCAGGATGTAGATGGTGCAGCTTTGCAATGGGATCAGGCTTACCTACATGAAATGACATATGCTCAAGGTGGAGATATTTTATTTCTTTGTCACAATACTTTTATGTGTCAACAAATAGTAAGAACAGGATTAAATAGCTTTCAGGTAGAGCCGTTTACATTTCAGGTTAGATCTGGTGGTGCAAGAATTTATCAACCATATTATCCGTTTGCTGCAACTGGTGTTACTCTAGACCCTTCAGCTACAACTGGGACTGGTATTACACTTACAACTAGTTCTGCATATTTTGATACTACTGGCTCTCAGTCTGGTGGTAATTACCCTGATTCTAAGCATGTTGGTGTAAGCTTGTTATATCATGAGGCTGAGTTATATATTACCTCTGTTCAGTCTGCTACTCAGGCTACTGCAAATGTTATAGATGAATTGTTTGTTGAGCTTGATCCAAATGCAGTAAGAACAACTGACACTTCTTCTACATTAGAAATAACCCATATTAATCATGGCATGTCTGCAGGTGACAGCATTACAATAAGAAATGCAAGTGCTGTTGGTGGTATTAATGCTTCTCAAATAAATGGCACAAGAAGTATAGTTAAGGTAATCGATGAAAACAGGTATACTGTAACCGCAGGTTCTTCTGCAAACACTTCAGAAGATGGTGGCGGTGTTTTGCAAATTGTTACTCATGCCCCAACTGAACAGTTCTTAGAACAATCATATTCTTCATTGCGTGGGTATCCTGCTGCTGTTGGGTTTCATGAAAATAGACTTTGGTTTGGTGGAACTCTTTCTCAGCCTGATACCGTCTGGGCAAGTAAATCTGGTTTATATTATAACTTTGATATAGGCGATGCTGCGGATGATGATAGCCTTGAATTAATTATGAGTATTGGTGAAGTAGCAACTATACGTCATTTTGTTTCTAATAGAGATATACATATTTTTACCGCAGGTTCTGAGTTTTACATTCCTACATTTCAAAACGAACCAATTACCCCAACAAATGCCAGAGTAAAACGGCAAACGTCCTTTGGTTCTACTTTTGTAAAGCCGCAACCTTTTTATGGTGCTACTATTTTTAGCCAAGTTGGCGGCAAGATGATACGTCAATTTGTTTATGATGATAGTGAGCAAGCTTATAAAGCTGACCCCATTTCATTGCTTTCTTCTCATTTGATAAGCGATCCTGTTCAAATGTGTGTGATTAGTGGTGCGGTAAATACTGCTGAGTCATTTGTTTTTGCTCAGAACTATACTGGTGAGATTGCTGTTTATAATTTAAATAGGGTTGAGGGTGTTGCAGGGTGGACAAGATTTGAAACAAATGGTTCATTTCATTCTGTTACTGCAATAGACAGTAGAGTTTTTGCTATTGTTAAAACTAATTTAGGTTCTGGAACTCAAAGTTTTGTATTAACTGAACTCAATCAGAATGTAAGTTTAGATCTTGGAAATACTTATACTGGTACGGCAGGAGTTTTTACTGTATCAAACTTTTTTGAGAATGGCGCAGAAGTCGATGTAATAAGTGCTACAGACTACTTAGGCAAGTTTACGGTGTCTGGTGGTCAGATTGACGTTTCGGCTGTAGACGCTTCTCTTACAAGCTGTCAGGTAGGTTTTGGTTTTGATGTAGAGTTAAAGACTAACCCTATAGATGTTAATACTGCTATTGGCCCAGAAACAGGCCAACCTAGAAGTTTATCTAGGGTAATACTTGATTTATCAGAAACTCTCTCTGTTTCGGTAAATAACAAAAAGTTGATAATCAGAAAAGTAAACAATGATTTTAGTCAACCAAGACAAGCAGTCACAGGCAAAAGGGAGTTCTACTTACTAGGATATAATAAAGATCCGCAAGTTACGGTAACACAAACTGCGCCTATGTTTATACAAGTTAATGGTTTAGTCGCGGAGGTATCTTTTTAATGTCAATAATTCCACCAGTAGATCCACTTTCAGCAACCTTAACTCTTTTTGGTCTTTTTGGTTCTAAAAAACAATATGATTATCAAAAAGCTGAAGCTCAAAGAAGGGCAGAGCTTGGTGTATTAGATGCTAGGCAAAAAGTTAATGAACTTTTTTTAGCAAAGGCTCAAGCGATAAGTGAAGGCAACCGCAGATTGGAAGATATGCAAACTGCCGAATCCCAAAATATTGCTAAGTTTGGTGCAATGGAAAGAGACGATAGATCTGTAGAAGCCTTTCTTAAAAAGAATAGAGAAGTGGTTGCTGAAGATCTTGATGATTTAGAGCGCATGTCTAACTTGCAGTCTGCTAAGTATGCTGCTGCTGCTTCTATAGATTATAAATATGGACAAGGTGCTGCATCAGGAATAAGGGCAGAAGCTAATATAAACTTATTAACTAATCTTTCATCTTTGCTTAAGAATATAAAAATAAGATAAGGTCGTGCTATGGGTGTAATTAGAGAAAAAAGACAGGTAGGTAGCATAGGCCCGATAGGTGTTGTTAGTTCTAGAGGCGGCGATGCTGAAAGATACAGAAGATTAGCTAACGCTACCGATAAGCTTACTCAACTGGCTATTGGTGAAATGGGTAGGCAAGCCCAGATAAGTGCAACTGAAAAAGCACAGCAACTTGATATAGAAAAGATTACTACAATTAATCCTAAAACTGGCAAGCCAGAAGCTTTGGATTGGATTGGAGATAATAGATTTATTGGGAGAACTGGCGCAGAAGCTTATGAGAAAGCTGTTGCTGAAAGATTTCAGTTTTCTATAGAAACAGAAATAAAAAACAAAGCAGCCGAAGTTGCTCTTAAATATGAAAATGACCCTAATGCTTTTCAAGCATATGAAAGGGAAATGAACACATACCTTGATGGTATGCTAAGAGCTTCAGAGCAAGACGGCAAGGCCACTTCATATACAAATTATATTGCTGATACTGGTGTCCAATATGTTACAGCTACCAAGCTGAACATGATGCAGGAGCAAAATAGAAGAGAAAGAGCTAAGACTGCAAGCGAAGTTCTTCAAAAAAATGCAGTTAGATTAGATCTAATTAGGCAGTATGCAAAAGATGGAAAAGATGTATCCCCTCTTTTAAATTCTGTTAGAGATAGTATTTCCGATTTAGAGGAAGGCGCTCTTGTTGATCGGGGCAGTATAGATGAGTGGAGAAAGTTTACCGCAATATCTAATGCTGAAGGTGTTATTGACAGAGAGTTCAATAAAATAGGTAGAAAAAGCGCAGCAAAAATTGCTGAAGCAATACAAATACAAGATACTACTAATTTAGATGAATCAGAGCTAGCTGTTTACAATAGTATAACAGAACACATGATGCAGGAAACAAAGCTTGATAGTGGCGAAACTGTAAGTGTTTTAGACTTTGAGGCTTTGGCAGGTGTCGCTACATATGCGAATCAGTCTGCTGCTGCTGAAGAAAATGATTATCAGCGAGATCGTGATGCTAATAGATTTTACAATGATATAGAAGCTAGAAGGTTTGTAACTGATAATGTTAATGACATTGATGGTATTATAGATGATTTTGATGAGTTTGATCCTGAGACTGCAAAAGAAAACGTATTAGGTAGATTTGCTTCAGATACAGAAATCTTAGCTCAAAAATATGATGAGCTAGATTTTGATGTAACAAAATTTAATAAAGATAGAAATATAATAAGAAAGTCGTATGCAAGAAAACTTATTATAGAGTTATATGATGAGATTGAAGGCTCTCCAAATGACAGAGAACAAAGAATAAATAAGGTTATTGTTGAAAGAAAGTCAGGAGACTTAACTGGAAAAGCTAAAGGTATGGCTGATGCTTTACTTGCTATGACAGGTGAAGAGCATGTTAATATGCTTACAGAAATATCTAGAGAGTTTTCAAATGTAGACGCGAGAAATTCAGAAAAAAATAAAGCGGAAATAAGTTACTTTCAGCAAGAACTTTCTGATAATTATATAAAAAATATTTCTCAATCTGCTAGTTTTGTTACTGCTTCTGAGCTTCTTGCAAGTTTTGAAAGCAAAATAGTAGATTTTGATTACCTAAGTGCAACACAAAAAAAGGCTTATGTAAATAATGCTAGGGATGCTGCTGCTGCTGTTTTTATTGGTAAGAGGTCTACTGAACTGGGTATAGATAATTCTGCTGATATGGCTATTGCTGCTGCTTATGCAGCCAATCCAAATGACAAAGAGGGCGTTCCTCAGAAAATTATAGACATGGTTGATCGGGCGAAAACTATAGGCTCTACTGGATTTGCTGTTGAGTCAAGGCTTGTTCAAATGACAAGTAGGCTTTCTGTAAGAGAGTCTAAAGATGCAATAAGAAGAGAAAAAGCAGAAATAAATAAATCCATAGCAAATGGTTTGCCAGTAAAAGATACCGATACACATAGAGAATATGTAGAGGATATAATTATTAAAGAAGCAGGAGATGATATAAATTATTTTAGAAGTGCTGAAATAACTAATTTAAGAAATCCTGCAACTCAAATACTTTATAAGTCTATAGAATCTGGCGTTATTCCAGAAAGCATGGCTCAAGACTTTATAAGAATTGCTAATGGTACTTCAGGATTATCTGATGAGGAGGCTAGAAGATTAATTTCTTTTTACTCACATTTTGCAAATCAACCTAGAGAACAAGGTTATGTTGACCTTTGGTTGAGCACTAATTTACATAAAGATACTAGAGCTAGGCTTGAAGCGATAAGTTTAGTAGCTCAGTCAACTTCTGCCGATATAGCTGTTATAAATCAACAGCTTGCTATTGCTGATGATCCTTCTGTTCGATCTTCTAGAAAAGAAGTTTTAGGTGGAGATATAAAACAATTTATTATTAGGGAATTGCCAGAAGCCGCAAACAATGCAGAAGCAATAGAAATGCTAACTCCTTTGGTAAAATATTTATATGCAACAAATCAAAATAGTGGGCATCTTTCGGATACAATAAATAAGTTTTATAAAAAGTCATTTTTACCAAGTGAAGGTTATATCCTTGATTTTAATCATTCTACTGGTGATAGGTCTAAATTTTCTTTGGATGCAGTATTTAGGGGCAATGAGGAATTAAAAGTATTTTTTGTAAACAAGGTAAATACTGAAATACTTTTAGCTGCAAAAGAAACTGGTACAAAAGCAAAAACAATTTCTAACTCTGCAAGAAAAGATAGAGCATTTCTAATGCCATTACCACAATCCTCTGGGGTGGTTATGTATATGCTAGTTGAGCAAAGAAGTGGAGGACTGCATCCTGTTATTAATCCCAAAACTAAGATTCCGTGGCAATGGAGTACAGCAGAGCAAGATGTAATAAAAGAAGCCGAAAGACTTTCTGTAAAAAGATTTAATGAATTACCTACAAGAGAAGAAGTGTTTGATCTAAGAAATGTATCAGGGCAAATACCTAAAGACGTGACATCCTCCGCAGGAGCCGAAGGTGTTTCTGTTCCACCAATAGTAGAATTGCCAAAGCTTGTGGGTAGGTAAATGGCTGTTGATTTAAGATATGCAATTGCTCCACTAACAACTTTACCAGAAACAGCTGTTGAAGAGTATGAGTATGATCCTACGACATGGGATACTATTAAAGCACAGCTAGATTATAGTTATGGCGGTTTAATTGATTCTTTTAGAAACGAAGCAAGATTTAGACATCTTGACATGGATCTGGAATATAATCCCCTAGAAGATATAGAGGGTTATGAAGATTACTTTGACTCTCTTGTTTTTGCAAAAAACAGAGATCATATGGCTATTCTTAAAAGTCAGATAGATGAGCGCAATGAGTCTAGGGAAATATTAGCACAATCAAGTTTAATACAGAATTTAGCAGCAGGAATAGTTGATCCTATAAACTTAGTTGCTTTACCTTTTGGTGGTCCTACTGTTGGTATTGCTAGATCATTAGCTAGAGGTGGTGCAGCCGCAGGGCTTACTCAAGCTGCAATCGAAGTTCCTCGACTAATGACTGATCCTACTGCAACAGGTGGAGAAGCAGGTTTAAATATTACTGCTACTGCGGTTTTTGGCAGCATGATTTCTGGCGCTACAAGTATTCCTCTTAACAGAAGAGCAATAGCTTTTCAGCGACATGAGCAAACTCACAAAGAGTTTATGGAAGCTTTGGATATATCTGAAGATGTCGGCAATATAACGGCAGATGATATTGCTAGTAAACTTAACAGAGAAGAAAGAAAGTATGGTGGTCTAAGACAAGAAGAAGTAATGGATTACATCAAGAAAGAAGAAAAAGTTCTTTTTGGTATAGAAGAAAATATACCCTCTCTTGATGCTGATATTAAGAAAGCACAATTAGATTTAGATAATGCATTAAAAAATGATGTGTCTATAGCTGAAAGAATGGGCTTTGAAAGAGAAGTCAAAGCACTTGAGCAAAAAAGAATTTCTTTAGGCAAAGCTCAACAAGAGTCATCTGAAATAATTAATAATCTAAAAAAAGAGCGTAGCATTAGATCATTTGAAGATGCTCAAGTTAAGGGTGTAAATGACCCTTATAGCTTAGACTCTAATATATTTATAGACAGCCCATTTTTTAAATTTGTTACTACACCATTTAAGAGAGTTCTTCAGTCTGACATTAGTCAATCTGCTAAGAAATCAATGTTAAAGCTAGCAAACGATAGTGGATTAGCAATCGCTGTAAATAGATTTGGAAAAGTTGTTGGACCTTCTGTTTATCAAAAAGCAAAACTAATGGAAGCAGAGTGGGTTCAGACAGATTCTGTATTAAAAAGAGTTTGGGGTGATAGCATTGGTGAGAAGCCAAAGGTAAAGCTAGGTATAAACTTTACAGATGTTATTGAACACGGTTCAAAAATAAAAGGTAAATTTACTGGCACTAATAAATCTAGAACTTATAATGACTTTCTTAAACAAGCTAATGAAAAAAGAATAAATGGTATAAAGGGCGCTACTGATTCTGAGCAGCAAGCTATTGAAGCAATGAATGCTTTTTATAAAAACTGGGAAGATAGATTAGAGGACATAGGTTTACTTGGATCTTCTGGAAAACTTTCTGACGATATAGATTATTTAAGAAAAAAAATTGATAGGCTTGAATTAAAACAAGCTAAGTACAAAAGCAAAAGACTTAAAACTTTTTACAAAAATAAAATTGCTAGATTAAAAGAAGAAATAGAAGAAAAAGAACTTACAATAGAAACGTTAAAAGATTATGATTTAAAACCTGCAAATGAAGATGTCTTTATGCCTAGATATTGGAATATCTCTGCAATCAAAAAAGATAGAGCAAGGTTAGAACAAATCATAGCTAACTGGTATTCAGAGCATCCGTATGTGTACGCAAAAGTAAACGGCAAATATGTTCGTCAAGATTTAGACCCAGATCCAGATAGTGTTTTAGAAAGAGCTAGGCAAACTGTTGATAATATTCTTGGTATTAAAGATGTAGCTGATCCAGAAGTAGTTGCTTATGGTTATGGCAAGTCAAAGCATCTTAGGCATAGAGAATTAGATATACCTAATAAGCTTGTTTATGATTTTATTGTTCAAGACCCAATGGCTATTATGAGAACTTATGCTCATAAAACCGCAGGTGTTTATCAATTCTATAAAGAGTTTGGCCGTAGAGGTATTGTAGATGTTCTTGAAGATCTTGAAGAAGATATGCTTATAGAAGGCAAATCTCAAAAAGATATTAATGTTTTTAGAAAAGATTTTAAAGCTATGTACGATAGGATTGTTGGTTCACCAATGAGCGATCCTAGTCGATGGGATAATAAAATAGTAAATGTTATGAAAGACTTTGCGTATTTAAATTATTTAGGTTCCGCAGGTTTTTCAGCTATTCCTGATTTTTCTAGAATTATTATGGAGCATGAGATTGGGGATGTTGTTAAAGGCTTAACATCTATTTTAGATGAAAACGCTATGAAGCTTACAAAGGCTGATAGAGAAGCAGCAAATGAGGGCTTAGACATTATGGTTGGTAGCTCTCACTTGCGTATGACAGAACACATGAGCAATAACCCTATGCAAAATGGCGTATGGGATGTAGCAAGAAATGTGTACAGCATTGCAAACTTATTAGGCCCAATGACTGTTATAGCTAAAGAGTTAGACAGTATTGTTAGAGGTCATACTCTAATGAAACTTTCCCTAAAGTTGGCAAACAATGAGTCAATAAGTAATAAAGATGTAACCTATTTAGCTAGATATAATATTGATAAACCAATGGCAGAGCGTATAGCAAAAATGCCATATCAAAAATCTGGAAGGGAACTCTTCTTAGCAAATACTACTGAATGGACAGATGCAGAAGCTACAGAAACATTTAGAAGTGCGCTGTCAAGTGGTATATTAAACACAGTAATGATGGGTACTCCTGCTGATAAACCAATTATTACAGATGGTGTTGTTTATGTTCCTCATAAAATTGCAAGAGCATTTGGTTATGAGGAAGATAGTATTGTAAAAGGTTATTCAAAAGTTGAATCTGGGCTGCTTGGGTTGCCGTTTCAATTTATGAGTTATTCTTTTGCAGCAATGAATAAAGTTACTGGTGCATATTCTCAGAATCAAGTCAAAAACAGAATGGCAGGTGTATTTGCGGCAATGGGTCTTGGCTATCTTGCTGTCAAAATTAAAACACCAGACTTTGCTTGGGAAGATATGGACACGTCTGATAAGTTTATACGCGCTTTCGATCAAAGCGGATTACTAGCTCTTTATTCTGATTTAATGTATACATCTATTTCGACCTCAATGGCTCTTGGGCATGGCAATTATATGGAGGGATTAGTTTCTGCTAAGTTTCCTCAAGACCCAGACGCTATTGCTGCGTTTACTGGTATTATGGGCGCAGGTCCAAGTATAACAAGTGACCTTACGATTAACCCTGCTATTGATTTTCTCAATGGAGATTATGGCGAAGGCGCTAAAGATTTTATGAGAAGTTTGCCTTTTGCTAGGCTTTGGTTATGGAAAGATGAAATGAACTCTTTTTCATTAGGTCTTTCTCGTTCTTTTTAATTGTGCGGATAGAATCGTTTTTTGTGCGTTGCAGCTTTTTGAATTGATTTATATTCTGCACCCAAATGAGGTTCTATTATGACAATTAACTTAGCAGATAATTCACCACGTATTTCCTACACAGTAGCAGAAGGCGTTACCCAGACAAGTTTTGCAGTACCATTTGAGTTCTTTGATAATGGAGATTTAAATGTCTACATTGACGGAACGCTTAAGACACTCACGACAGACTACACTGTTACAGGTGGCGATGGTTCTACTGGTACTGTTTCTATGTCTGTCACAGGTGGCACTGGTGGGTCTACTGTTGTTATTACCCGTGATATTGCCTTAGAAAGAACAACTGACTTTCCTGTTTCTGGTGCATTTAATATTGTTGCCTTGAATACAGAGCTTGATCGACTTGTTGCTGTTGCTGCGGATCTTGATGATTTAGCAGGTAGGGGCCTTAAACTTTCTGACTTTGATACTGGTGCATCACTTACATTACCTCTTGCAGCCGATAGGATTAATAAGGTTTTAGCTTTCAACTCTGCAGGAGATACTCTTGTTTCTCAAGAACTTGGTACATTTAAGGGTAATTGGGCGGCATCAACTGCTTATGTAGAAAGAGATTTAGTTAAAGATACAACAGATGGTTCTATATACATTGTAAATGCAGCACATACATCTAGCGGTTCTTTACCATTAGATACAAATACAAATAGCTCAAAATATGATGCGATTTTTGACGTAAGCGCACTGTTAGCTGATAGCCTTACGCTGTCAGGAGATTTGACAGTTAGCGGCAATACTACGCTTGGTAATGCTTCGAGCGATACTGTTACTGTTACCGCTACACCTACATTTGGCACAGATATTCTTGCAAGCGCACATGATACTCATGATATAGGTACAACGTCAACAAGGTTTCAAGATGCTTTTTTAAGTGGTTATCTTTATGCGACAGGTGGAATTTCTGTTAATAATGTTACTGTTCAAAATAATTTAAATAGTAATGGTGATACAGATTTAGGAAATACATCTTCTGATACTATTACATTTAACGGTGTTGTTGATAGTAATATTATGCCAGATGCCGATGAAACTCGCCTTTTAGGAACTAGTGCTACAAGGTGGCAACAGATTGCTGCGCGAGATGTTTATACAACAGACATTTATCTTGAAGGTGCTACGGAAGATGATTTTGAAACGCGAGTTAGAGCATTAGACCCAACACAAGATAACCTAATTAATTTTCCAAATAATAGTGGTAATGTAATTACAACTGGTAATTTATCAGACATAACTGATTTAGGAACATTAACAGGTAATATTGTTTTCGAAGGAAGCACTGCGGACGCATTTGAAACCACATTATCTATAACAGACCCAACTGCTGATAGAACAATTACGATTCCTGATTTGTCGGGTACACTGGCAACCATAAATAATAATCAGACTTTTACAGGTACACAAACTTTTAATGATGTATCTGTTAGTGGCAACCTAACAGTCAACGGCACAACCACAACTGTTGCAACAACAAATACTGTCGTTAGCGATACGTTGATGGAACTTGGTAATGGCACTACTGGAACGCCAGCTAATGATGCTGGTATTGTTATTGAGCGTGGCGATAGTGACAATGCCTTTATTGGTTGGGATGAAAGTGCTGATAAATTTACAGTAGGTACAGGTTCTTTTACTGGCGCTTCAACTGGCGATCTTACAATAACAACAGGAACACTTGTTGCAAATGTTGAGGGTAATGTAACTGGCAACGTTACTGGCAATGTTACTGGTGATATAACTGGTGATGTAACTGGTGATGTAACTGGTAACTTAACAGGTAATGTTACTGGTGATGTTACTGGTAATGTCACAGGTTATGCTACTCAACTTTACATTACCGAAAGTTCTGATGATAACGCAAATTATAATATTCCATTTCTATCTGGTACTGGCAACACAGCGAAGGCACTTATTTCTGATCATACTGGAATACAATTTAATCCATTTGTAAATACACTTACTGTTCAAAATATTAGTAATACTGCTCTTACTAATACTACGACAACTGTTTCTGGTACACTTACATCTACTGGCACTACTATTGTTAATGATTTAAATATAACAGGACATATTGACGAAGAAGTTTATTCTTTAACAGGGACAGCGATTGATCCTGCAAACGGAACAATTCAGTATAAAACACTTTCTGCTAATACTACATTTACAGAAAGTATTGCGGAGGGTGAAAGCGTCACTCTAATGATTGATGATGGCACTGGCTATACTGTCACTTGGCCTACAATTACTTGGGTAAACAATGGTGGGAGCGCTCCAACATTAGCCACAACTGGATACACGGTTGTTGTTCTTTGGCAAGTATCTACAACAGTATATGGGGCAACGGTAGGGAATGGTACATAATGGCGTTTTTATCTAGAAAACTTTTGGGTGCTGGTGGAGAATTTGAAACTCCTGCTGGTATAACCAGAGTTGGCACTGCTTATAGCTATCAATTGCTTTCTACTAGCACGACTTTAAGCTTAGATATAAGTGGTATATCTATTCAAAATAATGACTATCTTTATTTGCATACAGTAAGCACACAGGGTGCTGCTGCAGGGCCAACATCTGGTCAGGGGTTTACAAGCATACATACTGAAATCAGATTTGATACCCGCGTTCACAATATGAATTTAAGTTATGTTCAGTTGAATGGTACTGAAACAAGTATTGATACTGAAATTACTGGATCAATTGGCGATACGACGCATACGGTACACGCGTTTGCTGTAGTTTATAGAAATGTTACTGATCCATTACCAATTTCTGGAGGCACTTCATTACTTCAAACAAGTAGCTCAACTAATGATCGTGACCCTACTATTGGGTGGAGTTGGAGTTCATCTCTTGCAGATCACGCAGTACAAGTAATGTTTCATGGACATTCTAACTATTATGATGCTTTTGAAAATTGGGATTCAACTGGTGATGCACAAATAGGGAGCTTAGTAAATTACGAAGAAAACCATCAAGATAAAGGTACGACTTCAAGGTCTGGCTCAGAAATGTATTTCTTAGAAATAGCAAATGTTGGCAATGGATTAGGCTCAAGCAACAGAGCTACAGGAAGTAATGCTAATACAGAAGGCCGAGACGCTCGCATCACAGTAACTTTTCCAATAACCTAAAGGTGTAAAAGCATGTATATTAAAACAAAAAATGGTGGTTTAGAAAAATATCCTTATTACTTGACTGACTTTATAAATGACAATCCAAACTTGTCGTTTCGCAGACCAGCACCGCTTGACCTATTAGCTGAATATGATGTTTACCCAGTACGCCAAGCAACTGAAAAGCCATCTTATAATAGCACAACACAATATCTTGAATCCCAAACTCAACCCTCTCTCATAGATGGAGAATGGGTTATGGGATGGAATGTTGTTAATTATACAGATGAAAAAGCATCTGAATTAACTCGGTTAAAAAGAGATCAACTTTTAAGGGACACAGATCATTATGCTCTTTCAGATCGGACTATGACCGATGAGATGCGTAGCTATAGACAATCTTTGCGTGACCTTCCAGAACATGAAAATTGGCCTAATCTTGAAGATGCCGATTGGCCTACAGAACCATAGGATTTAAGAAATGGATAAACGGACAGTAGCATCAGCGCATGAGCGAATAGACGAATTGCAGATACAAGTTGCGGAGATAAAGACTGAGATGAAGATACAATTCAAAGATCTCTACAACCGTATCAAAAGGCTAGAAGCAATTATGATTGGTATTAGTGGCGCAAGCTTGCTGTTGCTATTACGAATGACATTTCTGAGCTAGGGCAATGGACCCAGTATCTTGTGTTATGATGGCGACAGGCGCATTTAAGGCGCTCAAGGGGGCTATCGGAGCAGGTAAAGACATTCAAGATATGACTTCTCAGCTTTCTGCTTGGGGCAAAGCTTTCTCTGATTTTACTAATCTTGAAGAGAGAGAAAAGAATCCTCCGTTTTGGAAGAGAACATTTAAAGGATCTGATGAAGAGACTGCGATTGAGATCTTTGCTCATAAAAAAAAGATGGAACAAATGAGAGCAGAGATTAAGGATCATATCTCTTGGAACTATGGACCTGCTGCTTGGAAGGAAGTCTTAGCAATCGAAGCACAAATGCGTAGAAAAAGAAAGCAGGAGTTATACAGAAAGCAGGAACAGATTGATGCGGCTATTAACTTTGCTATTGGTGCTGTTATTTTTGTTATTAGCGGCGGCATTTTGTTTTGTTTATTTTATTTTCTTGGCAAATATCAGGGTAGATGGTGATGTGGTTTTTAGTTTGGATGCAATTCCTGAATGGAACTTTTACTTACTATCAGATTGGAACCTATGGTTCGGAAGAAATATGTGAGCTAGAAAAAGCAAAAGCTTCCGTTATAGTTACTAATAATAACTCTGCTGTTCATTGTTTATATACTAACAAGTGAGGTTTTACATGGCGCATACTGTAGTAGATGATTGGAAGATAATACCGAGGCTAATGATGCTAGCCGTAACAGTTCTTACATATCAAGCTGTTCATTGGTACATGGCATTACCAGATCCTACAATGCAGCAATCTGGTTTGGTATCGGTTTGCATGGGGGCTTTAACTGGATGTTTTGGCATTTGGATGTCAAAAGAATCTGTAACAACAAAGGGAGGTAGCAATGCTACAATCACTGATAGGTCCGATTACTGAGTTAGCAGGTGGTTGGCTAAAAGGTAAAGCAGATGCACAGGCGGCTGCTGCTAATCTAAAGTTAGTGGAGGCTGAAGCCAAAGCGACCATCATGAAGTCTGCTGCTACGAGTGAGGCTGAGTGGGAGAAGCTCATGGCGCAAGGAACTATGAACTCGTGGAAAGACGAATATCTCGTTCTACTTTTTTCTATCCCACTTATTTTAGTGTTCACTGGTGAATGGGGGCGTACAGTCGTTGCAGAGGGGTTTACAGCGTTGGAACAGATGCCTGAGTGGTATCAGTATACTTTAGGTGTTATCGTAGCCAGTAGCTTTGCAGTGCGCTCTGCTACCAAGTTTTTTAAAAGGAAGTAAAATGGGATTTGAATTATCAAAAAGAAGTAACAACAGACTAAACACTGTTGATCCTCGTATGCAGTATGTTGTTCGAGAAGCGATCAAGCTAACCAAGGTTGACTTCGGAGTGATTTGCGGCAAGCGAACTGAAGCAGAACAACGTAAGCTAGTTGAGTCTGGTGCAAGTCAAACAATGAAAAGCAAACACCTTGATGGAATAGCCGTTGACCTCATGGCTTACGTAGGGTCAAGAGCCAGTTGGGAACTCAATCTATATGATGATATTGCTGACGCAATGGCTGAAGCTGCACGTAAGTTTGACATCGGTGTATGTTGGGGCGCTGCATGGGCAACACCATCTGATCCATACCCAATGGACATATCCAAATGGGATGGGTCAATGGAAGATGCAATGAACGCATACGTTGACTTGAGAAGATCGCAAGGCCGTAGACCTTTCATTGATGGGCCACACTTCGAATTAATAATTTAAGTATTATCTGGATCTGTACTCATTGAATCTATGCCACGCTGTATCATGTCTTTGTTCATGGCGTGGCATACATCTAATAGTTGCATATAAGCTTTGAGAAAGTGCTCCATCTCCTTGTTGCCAATCATCCACCGATCATGTGGCAAGCCTCTGTGTGCTCTTTCAATAATTTTATTTGCGGTCTTGAAGTACTCAGGTAGTTCCATGTCTCTCATTCCAATGTAATATTCTATGACAATTGGGACAGAGTGGTATACACTTTGCTGCTTCTTTGTAAGCGCGAGAGTACTGCCCCTGATTTACAAACGTGCTTACTTCAGCTTCTTTTTTTGAGTCACCTCTATGGTGGAAGTCAATCAAAGCAGGATGCTGTATACCACAATGCTGACAACTAAGGGAAGCTTTAAATGCTAGCCAAGCATTATGTCGCTTTCTTTTATTTTTTTTATTTGCTGCAATAACTTTTTCTCTATTGCGTCGATACCATTTACGTCCGTACTCACGTTGGTATTCTTTTCTTTTTTCTAAATCTTTAAGTGGCATCTTTTGGTCTAGGCATTGGCTTGACTAACTGCTTTGAAAGAAGTGGTGTGCGTTGACAAGTCATCATTATTTTTTTGCCGTAGGTATCAACCAATTCAAAGTATAAATCATCAAGCACTCCCTTGTTCATTGCTGTATAACAATGTTGTTCGCTTGGGAAGAGGACGCTTGTTGACATCCTCTCTCCCTCAACCCAGTAATGAATAACAAGAAACGTCCAGAATAGATTTATCATTGCATTTCCCACGGTGGTATTGACATTGTAACTTCTTTCTTTCTGTACACTGTATCACACTTTGTCATTTCTTCTCCATATTTTTTTTTGAATGATATTCCGTGATAGTGTGCAAAGCGTCTTAGCTTGTCTTTGTCCATACCAATCTTTCTTGCTGTCTCTGCGACAGTGTGTTTGCTGCTGAACTTTAGTATGAGTTCTTTTACTTCACGCTCATGGCGTACTTTCATTTGTGCATATGTTTCCATATTTTTCTCCTATATATTTTTCTCGTAGTTCTTCAATTATTGATATTGAGTTATCAATCATATCTGTATAAGCTGTTTGCCCTCTTTGTTCTTGGAGGGTAGCATGTACATATTCAATTTTTTCTAAAATATTTATTTCTTTTGTTTCCATTTATATTTCTCCTTGCATATCGTGTAGACGTGTAATTATTGCAGCAAGTGCTTGTCCCAAATGTTCTTTGGGGCAGTTTAACACTACATCTTTTACATCATAACTGCTGATGTCATTGATGCTACATGACTGAGGGTGTTTTTCTTGTGGCTCGTCTGTAAGAATTTCTATTCTTTCTAAGTTACCACCTACTGCGTTCCAATTAAGAAACTCTAGCAATCTAGGTTTATCTGTTGGAACATCTTCTATTTCAAAATCTTTTAATTTTTGCTTGGCTTCGGCTTGCGTACCTACCCATGCACCTTTGTTGTTAGTATATAGTTTCATTGTACCTCCTGATAAAAAGACCTCCCCGAAGGGAGGCCAGTTGTGTCAACTAGTAGGGAACGGAGAAGAAAACCTACTAAGCGTGACTGCTATTAGAATGGGATCTCATCGTTTCCTATTGATGATTTA
>Ga0208767_1000509_pt1 | contig 32233 bp, 23 predicted proteins | sample VirMetDEL_Mar_21_FD_184514 | JGI IMG/M metagenome (GOLD analysis project Ga0208767, IMG submission 184514) | Aqueous microbial communities from the Delaware River and Bay under freshwater to marine salinity gradient to study organic matter... | ecosystem: Environmental > Aquatic > Marine >... | reverse complement strand
ACCCTAATATGTTAAGCCCCAGGCAACAAGCGGCTAAACGTAATCAGTTTAACCAAAGCGCAGACCAATATTACGAGGACATGCTAAGCCCCAGAGAAAAAGCAGCAAGGGATAGAAGAACCTATGATAGGGGTTTCCTGCCTCAACTCGGAGGAGTTATCTAATGGCTGAGCTCACCGCATACGATAAGAAGAGACAGGAAGAATACAAGAAATTCCTAGCCGATCTTAAAAGAAACAAAAACAAACCCGCTCAGGTTTCAGATGCCCAGAGAAGGAGAGCTCGGGATGTTTTACAATCCTCAATGTATTACCGTAGGCCAGACTTACAGCAATCACTGACCAATGCCCAGGAAGCTAACCGTGCAAAGAAGGAAGCAAACAAAAAGGAGAGTAACCAGTTAAGAGATATTATAAACAGGACCCAGACCCCCTCTATACAAAACATGACAGTGGAGCAATTGCAGGCTCTCAGGAGAGAGAACGAGGATGAACAGCTTGCTACTTTGTATAGGACTAATCCCAACTTTGATACCGACAGTCCACCTGCAAGGGGTACTAAAGCCAGAGAAATATGGGATCGGGAAAACCAAAGGCGGTTGGATGAGAAGCAAAGGAAGATAGGCAAGGATTATGAGGACCAGGCAGACTACCTTCTTGCTGTGCCTGACGATAAGACAGCCTCGGCAAATCCACGATCTGCTTTAAAAGATCCTGGGTTCAACCCAGACACAGATGCTGGAGCCCCACAAGGTCAGGTCTTTAATTTTATTGACTACGACAAGATGGTAGGCCGGGAGGCTCAAAGTGAAAGAGAAAGGCTGGACAAAGAAAAGCTTATTAGTCTTCAAGGTAATTTTGATGAGCGTTCATCAGATGAAATCACACAGGGTATGATGGACAATGTGGCAACTAGGGCATCCAGGAGAACCAATAACAGGGGGGAGCTTGATCCGAGGTCTTCTGCTGAAATAGAGGAAGGGTTGCTTTCAAATCTTGCTACTCGTCGTTCCAGAACAGCGGGAATGCAAGGGGACTTGCCAGACACTACATCCAAACAATACGAGCAAAGAATTAAATCCCAGGTAGGTCTTTCTGAAGAGATTGAGAAGGCTCAAAGGGCAGCCATGGGTCGGGGAACACAGTCCGAAATCAATAGGCAGAGAGCACTGAGAGCACCAGAAGTTGAGGACGGTGAGTTTGCTGAAAAGAATAGAATGGAAGGTTTGTACCAGGAGGATTTAAAACCAACCAACAAGAAAGCAAAGCTTGAAGAGATAACAATTAATGCTACCGACATAGCAGAACAGCTTGACGAAGAAGGGATTACCGATCCTGAAGAACGAAAAGCTGTCAAGGAACAGGTAGGCAATTATTTCCGGGACACATCAACCAATCAGCTTATTAATCTTGATCGGCTTCAGGCTGAGATGGATACGATACAGAAGAGGGAAGACTTGTTTGCGACAGCACAGTTGTTGTCGGGCAAGGCTCGTCAAAAGTTTATGATTAATAACAACTTGATTGACGAGGATGATATTCCTGCACCAACCAAGCTTGAGGCCCTAGAAAAAGAATTAAAGTTAAACGAAACCCAGTTTAAATTAGCTGAGCTAGTTAAGAAAACCGCAGACTTAAATAAACCAGAAGCCAAGAAGTTGAGCGAAGAACAAAAGGCTATGGTTGATGTTGGTAAAGAATACTTGAAAGACGGTGACGTTGACAACGCCAGGGCTGCATTTGAGGCGGCTGGTATTAAAATGCCAAGCTTCAAGGTGAATAATAAGAAGGCTTCGGAAGCTTTAATAGAGTTGGCAGGTGGCACCATGGATCTAAGTAAGTATGGCGTGGCCACTAAAGAAGGTCTTGAGAAGTTTTTTGATAACTATCAAAGAGACAAAAGAGAATTATTAAAAGGAATGTCTAGCTTCAAATACGCAAGCGTAGATGGTTTTACTATTGAAAAGAAAACTAAATCAATTCCCTATTTTAAAAGTGCTGGTGTTCCGCTTTGGGAAGAGCTACAAGAAAGGGCTGGCACAGAAGGGGCTGTCACTAATTTTGACTTTATACAAGACAGTTCATTGCGTAGACGCATGGAGTTAGTATCTAAGCAATTAGGAGGATTTTCAAATGAAACAGAATATATATCTGCTGTTACTGACATTGTTTATGACCGTCAGTTGGACAGGCTTACAAATGGGTTCCATAGTGAATACCTCGACCTTACACAATCAGGAAAGGGGGACCAACCACTACTTACACCCGGATTTAAAAAAGGTTCTGACACTGGAGAAGAAGGAGCAGGAAGTGTCGAGGGAACAGATTTTGAGGAAGAGACTACTGGTAACGACCTTGCAATCAACCCAGAACAAGCATTCCTTCCCAAAGCCTTGGCGAGGAAAGATGAGAACGTAGAATCTACGGATGCCGGAAGTGGATATGGAGGTTTAACTGAGGCACAAAGAGAACAAAGGGTCGGAAGCTTTAATGAAAGTATAGTACAAGGTGTTAAAGATTTCCTCCCAAAGATAAATCCTTTCCGAACAGAATTTGGCGACTATAGAAATAAGGATGCGCCTGTGGTTGACAGTGAGCCAGAAGGTGAAGGTGGTGGAGGTGGACAGTTACAAGCCGCAGAACTGGCTCAACCCATAAGTGATATGATTCTCAATGATCCACTCAACGAACAGTTTACCTTTGGTGATTTTACCGACGGTAGACGAGGGGTGGAAAACTTGCAGGCCTTTGATAGAACTCAAAGATTTGAGGGGAAGTTCACACCCAAGATTAGGCAGGAATTTTTTGAGAAGAAAAAAGGCGAGAGAAGAAAGCCAGTAATGGCTAACGGCAAGCCAGTATATCACATCGGTTATGGCATTAGGCTACCTCTTAACAAGAAAGAGGTTCAGGTCTTGAGAAGCAACGGGTTCAAGGGCAACCCAAATGAGTTTCTCAAAGCACCTACCAGAGCCCATGCTAAAAAACTACAGGGTGATAAATACTCAATCACAGAGAATCAAGCTGAGGCTCTGATGAAGCACCGTTATGCAAACCACATACGAGATTTAATTAAATCTAATGATGATTTTGCAGGGAACGATGAGTCAAAAAGAATTAACTGGAGCGGATTACCTAGACAAGTTCGTGAAGTTTTATTCGACATGTCTTATAATATAGGGCCAAGGTTTTTAACAAGGAAGCAAGATCCTTTTAAGAATTTAAGGCAGTCCATCCTAGATTACCAAGCAAGTCCCACTAGAGAAAACGTGGAGAAAATGGTTGTAGACATCCGAGAATCTAAATACTACCGAGAACAGGTGGGCAATAGAGCATCGGCTAACATGCAAACACTTCTTGATCTGATAAATTAATGGCTGACATTACGTTTGACGTTTGGCTCAAAAGGAATAGAAAACCTGGAGAGTCAATGCGCGAAGCTATATCTAGGTATAGCGACGAGCAGTTCGTAGGAAGAAGAGGAAGAGATTATTTAACAGAAGTCTTCTCTGACGAGATTGAAGCGGAAGATCAAGTCAAGTTAGCAGAACAACCAGAACCCCCACCCGACCCAGACGAACAACCATACGCTGACTTTGGGGAGACAATGTACAAGTCCCTGGTCGGCCTTGGTGAGACAGGTGCGGGACTGGCGGCAACCGTCCTACCAGAAGGTTATGGCAAAGAGACCATGACCGAAATAGCACAAGACCTACAAGAAGTTAAGACAACTGAAAAGCCTGCGGCTACCTACGAGGATTATGTTCGTGAGGGTGGCTTTATTGGTGGGTTATATGAAATGTTGCCTGAATCCACACCGACATTCGGTGAGATGGGAGAGGGGGCCCTGGAGTCTTTCTTTCCAACGGTCACAAGTATCGCTGGTGCAACACTGGGCTTTTTCACACAGGGTCCAACTGGCATGGTTCTTGGTGGTACCCTTGGAGCGTCAGCAGGTAGCACGGCGGTTGTAACAGGGGGCACATATACAAGGGTCCTGGAAGACGACAACATCCGTGAAGCCCTCGGGGTGCAAAAGGGTGTTGACTACACAGAATTATCCGACGAAGAGCAGGCAAGGATGCGAGACATTGCATCTGAGATTGCAGGCGACACGGGTCTAACAAGATCCTACACCTCTGGTGTTTTAGAGCTCCCAAGTAATTTATTTCTACCCTGGATCAAGGGATGGGGTGCGGTCAAGCAGGTAGCCGCTAGATACGGCATGGATGTTCTTGGCGGTACTGCGGCTGAGGTCATGGATGAGCAGGTCTACGCCTACGAGGTAAAGCAGAATCTCATGGAGGCTGGACTCGATGAGGCACAGGCTGAGGCATACCGTCAAAAGATCCGTGAGATGGGTCCGACTAATTTTGAGACAGCCTGGGGTGCTTTTGTAAACGAGGTTGTGATGGGTGGTGCTCCTGCGGTGGCAGAGGCGACAACAGCCTACGCTCTCAAGAGGGATCACAGGGTAGATGCTCCTGCTACAATCAATGAAGAACTGACAGAGTCGATAACGGATGAGTCTCTTGAGGCTGCCTATGCAGAAGCGGAGAAAGAGATACGGGACCAGGAACAGCAGGCGAGAAAAGAACAGGAAGCAGAGCTCAAGAGAAGGAGAGACGAGTTTAAGTTTCAGCAGGAGGCACAGTTAAAGACTCTACAGATAGAGGACCAGAAACTTAGGAATAAAAGGTCTGCTGAAAAAATAAAGGATGAGACAGGCCAGACAGTCGGAGCAGTAGAGCAGACACTTGAGTCTCCCGGAAAAACGGTTAGAGAAAAACTTAAAAGGGATCTTGTTCCTCTCGAACAGGCAGAGGCTAAGAAGAAAAAACCCAAGAGAGGTAAGTCTGGTAAGTTTGAGACCGAAGAACAACAACTTACTCCGTCTCAAAAACTTAATCAGATCGGTCAAATGGCAGGCGAGGAAAGGCTTGCTCAGGAAGTTAGAGAAGAATTTCAAGCGGGACAAGAACAGATTGTTACCGACTTGGAGATGTCAGAGTCCGAAAGAAGAGAAGCGGAATCTCTGGAGACTGCCAGCATAGAAGACATACAGGCCGATGCTTATCTGCAAGAAACACAACAGAAACAAAGGGAGGAAGACCAGGCTTTCCTAGAGTCTGAGAGAAGAGAGCAAGAGGGTATGAACAAGGTCTACCAGGATATGGGAGTCTTGTCTTACAGTGAGGCCTCAAATCCCAATAAGGATACTTTTGCTGAAGCCCTTGCAGACGTTGATACAAAGTTACCAGAAGAACAGCAGTCTGAAATACTTGACCAGAAGATTGAGGTTCTGGAGAACGAGATGGACAATCCCGGTGGAAGGGGTGTATCTCCACTCAGTTTCAGAATGGGTCAAGCTGCACTGAAGTCAATAACGAAATTCTTCTCCGGTGTCGGCGTAAAGATTAGTGCTATTACAAGGGAACAAAGATACGCAGGAATGGTTCAAGGTTTGTATGGACCAGAGTTTGCTAAGTCTACTGACCCACTTGAAGAGAAGCGAAGACATCACAAGAGACTGAAGTCCATTTACAAGGGCGAGGGCTTTGCTGTTGGTGTAAGTCAGATTGTCATAGCCCCAGAGTCTATCTATGGAGAGACGGAGCGTGATGCGATAAAGAGAATGGTTCAGGTTGTCTTTCACGAGGTCTTCGGTCATTACGGGCTGAGGATGAAGAAGGGGGGCACCGAAGCACAGCCCATGTCTAAGGATTACAAAGACATGATGTATGGCTTCGGGAAGTTTGCGAAGAAAGACATAAAGGCCTGGTTGAATGGCAGTCTCGGATATGGTTACCAGGGTCAGAAATACAACTGGGAAAAAGATGTAGACTTTGACAAGGGCGACATCTCTTTCAAACAGATAGAAGAATATGTAGCCAGAAACTACGCAGAATACGGAATCCAAAAAGAGTGGGCGATAGACAGGCTAGTCCAGTCTCTCAGGAAAATGTTCAAGGGATTTCCGGGATTCAACAGTGTCACAGATCGTGACTTAATCGAGGTTCTAAACCAACTGCAAGATGAGTATATCCCCAATAATCGCAGTATCGTATCCGGCAACAAACAATCAAAGAAACCAAAGGCACAGGTACAGACTCCTGAAGAACAGGAGGAAGAGGTCTCAATCGACCCCGACCAAGAAATATCAGAATCCCGTAGACCGAGTGACTTTGACAGGTTCGTATCCTTCGGAGGAAAGCCTCCCCTCAGACAATTTGACAAGAAAAAGTTCGACACAAGAAGGGCTCCTAAGAAGACTGCTCAAGATGCGGAGCGGTATGTAGATGCCAGCATACTTGAGTCGATGGAGAAAAAGACTTGGCCAGAACAGTTGGTCAAGGACCTTTCAAATTTTGAAAGTTTTCCGCAGGAGTTCCAGGATAGTTTCCGCAAGTCCCTGAAGTCTGGGCTCAGAAAGCGTGAGCAAGAACTAGCCAACGCAGTCCTGGCCAAGGGTCGTCAGGCGTTCCTACAAAAGAAGAAGGGCAACGTCACACCAGACACCAGTGCAACCAAGGGCTTTGAGCAGGGTGGTGCGAAGTGGAAAGAACTGGTTGACGATGTTCCTAAGTTTGCCAGGACCACGCCCGAGATCCAAAGGGCGATGAGAGCTCAGGATATTAGTGAGTCCCAGTCTGCTGTATACAACAAGCCTGATGTTTTAAAAGCGAAGAACAGGATTCTAAGACAATACGGCAGTTTTGAAAACCTCCCCTACAGAAGGTACACAAAACACAAGGGTTACAGGGTGGTTAGGTTTGACAAGATCAAAGACTATAGTGATTTTAAAAACTACATAAACAGACTCGATGACACCAACAAAATTAGGGAGTGGAAGAACAGCCCTCTATCTGATGCAGGAGAGGATGCTTCTTTTCATGTTGCTTTTAATGATGAAGGGGTCCTGTTAAGAGATGATAGGTATGGCGACAAGGTGGGAATATTCCCTTACGAAAGTGATGCCATAGCTGCTATTGATAGCCTGGACGACATCAGCGAGTCCAAAATATCAGACGATCCCAAAGCCAGAAAGATGATGGTGCTCCCACCGAAGGCTCTGCCCGGAGGTAGGGTGTTTCAGCAGTGGGCTGACCGTAAGATGATAGATGCGGAAGATGCTCCCGAGTACAGAGCAGGGGGTCGTGTTATAGACGTAAGTGACGGTATGCCTGCGAGTGCCAAGCAACCTGACATGACGGGCACAACCGTACCTTACGCAGAGATCGACACAAACTTTCCGGGGAACAGGGCTTCGTTCAATGTATCTGGTGTAGACTCGCAGAAAAAAATTAAAGGGGTACGCAGGGATCAAAAGGTGGCAGGCAACAGGATCTCTGGTGGTGCTATTATCAAAGCAAATCTTATCGGGCAGGGTCAGGCCAAGTTTATTGATGCTTTACCAGGAGTCAATACCACCACAAAGAATATAGCTACGTTGCAGGCTGAACAGATTAGAAAATACAACGAGGAAAAAGATGTACAAAAATCTAAAAAGGGCAACTACTCAGACCACCTGTTTGCCACCAAGATTGTATACGACACAGATGTCGAGCTAAGTACGACTGGAACAGACAAGCCACAACCTTCAGTTCGCCCCACAACATACGGAGACATTATAGTTGGCAACCAAGTAGCAACCATTAGGATGGGTGACCGTATAGCCCCCCTGTATGATTCGCTATATGTGGTAGCCCCTGGAGACGACATCTCCTTTTCTTACGTTGGTGAGAAAGGATTCGCGGAATTCAACAAGCGGAATCCAGGAAGTCTATCTGCCAAAGAGTTCATGACCGATCTGTCCAGGCAAAAGAAAGGACAGAAGGGTGGCAGATGGTTCAACCCTGGACTGCCAGATGACAAGTGGAGACTGGAGGTTCCGAACACGGGGACCAAACTCAAATCCATGCCTATATCTTTCAATGGCAGAGATGCAAACTGGGTTGTAGATTTTGATGCCAGTAAGTTTGAGGGAACAAGGAAGCCTGAAGGTAGGAGGGTTTCCGACAATAAGAAAGTTCGGTTAGCACAAAGTTTACCATGGCTCTCCCTTAAAAACTTTGTAGACATCGGAGTCCTGGCTGACTACTACCCTAAACTTAATGACGCGTATGTTCACTTTGCAGAAGACATGCAGGGGGAACCTCTCTACTACGGCACAGCTATCCAGCTTCCAGATGATAATAACGGATTGAGTTTTATCCTGGGTGTCAAACCGCCAGACCCTGAAGTCATAGAATTCTTGGACCAGTCAAACATGGGAGCTTCAACCAGAGACTGGCTTGAAGACATCTACATGGACAAGATGAACCAGGCTGGTCACGACGGAATCCCGCATAGACTTATAGGGAGCCTGCTTCACGAAATACAGCACTACATCCAGGGAGTCGAAGGATTTGAAAAGGGTGGTAACCCTGAAGAAATGATGAATCGCTTGGGTGAAGACAGAATAAAGAACTCAATAAGAAACAATACCAAGGGGGTCTGGGTATCTATAAGTCCTAATTCAAGACTCAGAATACAGAAAAGATTTGCCAAGGTGATGGAAGATCGCTTTGGGATAGATGAGGCTAAAAAGAAAATAGCTGCATTCGGTTTTAAGACTCCATACAGGGGGACAGCATGGGCTAAAGGTAATTTGTTTTTAGATGACGACCCATTCAAAACTTACGAAAGGTGGGGCAAGAAGACTCGGTTGAACATGATGGACATGCTCACGATGCCATATCAACTTAGTGAAGCCCTGGAGAATAAGAGAAACGCATTATTTAAAGATGTAACATCAGGCCTTGCGGGGGCGATAGGTTCCCTGGTCAGAGAAAAAGCTATTAGCAAAAATGATGTAGCTAAGCTGTTGAAGTCAGTCAATGAATTAATGGTTCCATTCAATCTCAATGTCTTGGGCATGGCTTCTGTAGAACCGCTTAGTACCAGAATAGTTGGAGATGACTGGTCACAGATGATCGCTCAGTCAGACTATCTTAGGTTAGCAGGAGAGATTGAAGCTAGGGATGTTGAGCAAAGATACATAGATATGATCCGTGGTAATGGCAGGTCTGGATTACCTACCATCTTGAATGAACAACAGAAAAAGATATTAGAGAAGAAATCACCTACCTTGCCATTCTTACGGGGTGGAACCGAGCGTGATATTACAACAATAGGCAAGGGCAATTACACAGGGTCTATCCCAATGAATGTCCCTGGTGAAAAACCCCTTGGTGCCCCATGGGATGTCAAGGACATGATCAGCTACTCAATGAGTGACCCGCTTGCTGACTATGCTGACCGCTTAGACATCACAACAAGAACTAGGATCGCACAGATCAACAACCTGGAGAAGGGCACACCGCAGAGGCGAGAAGCTATTCGTCAATTGCATCTGGACATGATGCTTAATCCCATTCCATTTGGTGACCCAACAAAGCCACTACCCTATCAGGACGAGCTCACATCCTCGGTACCATTTGAGGATCTATCCTGGTCTCAAAGACTTCCGGGGCATGAGCTATCTGCTAAGACCCTCTTCAAGAAATACTTAAAAGACCCAGCCGAGTGGGAGAAGATCCGTGTAGCCAAGGGTGGGTACTCTGCCATAGAAGAGACCGACGTAGATCCTGACGATGATACAGAAGCTACGGGTGCTGGTGGTAGGAAATCAAACAAGAAAATTAGTGGCCTTGGATTAAGGACCAAAGCATCCCTGAAGAAAAAGAAAAAAGAAACCCAGGCTGCATACGAGGCTAGACTAAAGAAGCAGGCTGAGAAAGATTTTGGAACCATGGCAAAGAGGGCCGCGAGGCTTCTTTACATGGGTAAGATTTGGACGAACTGGCAAACCATTCGTGACATGTTTGGCCTGAACGCAGGAGGCAGAGGCAGAGATGCTGTTCCTTACCTGGGTCACATCATCAGCTTTATGAAGATGCAAAGAGACAAGCTGATGAAGGGTGAGCTCACACCGAGGGACATAGTCAAGTCAGTGGTCATGACACTTGCCAGCCAGGGTGCCGATGCTAATAATCCATGGACTGTCTATAACTTTACTGGTGGAGTCAAGAAGGCGAAGAGTGCAAAGAGCGGGAAAAAGCCTGCCAACCTGAAGACCTATGTGGAGTACATGAATGGTGCCGACTGGGTCAAAGGAAATTCTAAGACTATTGAAGCAAATATAGGTCAGAAGGAACTGAACGGAGAGTTGACAGAAGAGCAGGTTGCGGAGTGGTATAACAAGTCACCGCTCTGGGTTGTCAGTGTGCCATGGACTGGTGAGGGGCCTGTCACTATGTACAATGAGGACGGTACGGTAGACCGTGACACAACCTACGCTGACATATCTGATGGAGCCTTGTATAAGAAGACTGTTTCTTTTGAGGAAGCACTCAGGACACCGAAGTATTCACTAAAGGATGTCTTCGAGACAGACAAGGACGGGAATATTGTGGAAGAAACTGTCCCGGTAATCGATAAAAAGACCGGCAAACAAAAGATTAAAAAGGATGGAACGCCACAGGTTAAGAAAGTAAAAATAAAGACTGGCGAAAAAAGAATGGAAGCCAGTGACGAGATGCAATACACGGGTGGTAGACCAGAGATTGTAAAAGTAAAAGGCCAGTGGAAACTTCGGATTGACGGAAAGAACTATGCTGGAATGGCAGACTACCTCACAGGCAACAAGACAAAGTTGTTTGAGGAAATGCCGTTATGGTACAGAGACCCAGGAAACAACGACGCTCCCAATGCACAGACTGGAGCAGTATGGGTACCACAAGAATACGCAACCACCGGGGGTAAACCCAGAATGGAGGATGCTGTAGCCTACTACTTCTCAACGGATGCGGGGCAGGCTCTGCTAGATGGAATAGAGAAGGGCGAGTTTGATCTGAAGGAGTGGAGAAAGTTAGCCAATGTAAGAATGGCGTATGGCGATGACCGACTTAACCAGTTACTCAAGCCTGCACAAAGAAAGAAGAATGGAGAGTTTAAGAAGGCGGGACTACAGGACATCGTAGAGTATACCGAGGGCTTCAATAAGATTATCAAAGATGTCATTGGTGACCTTGATCCTAAAGACTTGCAGGGCAACGATGAGGCTTCTGTCCAGTTGAGATTTGATTTAGCCAAGCAGCTTGGAGAATACGCACAGAAACTGTACGGCATTGCCGGGGCGAAGCAGGCTTTCTTCAAGCACTTCCTCGGCTTGGGTGATGCCCCGACAATAGATGCTATCGAGTACAACACTCACATAGCAGGAAGCCCAGCTACTGATCTGGCTGTATCACCGTTGACGGGTAAGCCAGTTGCTAACACATGGAGGGTTGACCTGAAGTGGTGGGCTCTCAAGCTACAAGACCTGCAACTTTCTAATTATGTACCAGGCGTTGAGGCTAAAGCGAAGGGCGAGACCTTCTTTGACCACTACAGAAATGTAATACAGACAGCTTTCGACGATATAAAAAGGGATGTTGATAGCCGAGACCCATCAATCTTTGAAGACGTACCTCCAGATTACTTCTACCATGTCATGCACCACTGGCTCTGGGATGTTGGCAAGGCCCTGACACGAGCCGATGCGGTGATGGGTAAGTCTACAGAGAGATTCCGACCAGCCGCTTACGAGGCTATGTGGAGAGATGCCGCACAAAAAGTCCTTTCATACTTCAGGAAAGATCCCATCGAGGCAGAGATGGTTCCTTGGGTTGACCCAGAAGTCTCTCAGTTTAGAGATATAACAGAAAAATATTTAAGCGAACCTGAACCAGGACAGATTGACGGAGTTTTTGAGTTGTCCGAAGGAGATGCAAAAGCTTTACAAGATGGAGCGATTTCTGAATCAGTAAACCTCCAACCACTTGTCAATAAGCTAATGCAACGAAGTATTGCTGACAGGTTTGCCACAGGATTTTATGTAGCTAAAGATCAGACAAGTACAATCTGGCCTGACACCTACCAAGGCAAGAAGGGTTATTGGATGAGAGGTGGAATCGGGTACCCATTACTCGATGAAAATATAAATGGAATACAAGGTGTTAAACCTAAAAAAGGACAGGTTAAAGGCCGTGCTGCTTGGGCATCTAACAATCCAAGGATAACTAAGCAAGCAAGAGACTTACAGAAACTAGGGGCAGAACATGTGCTAACCGTTATTGGTAGTGAAGAAATGCACTTTTCCAATAAAGCATATTGGGCTATCTGGTGGAGAGAAACTCAAGACTTGATGAGGAACAAACCTGCTGTAGCACAAAAGGTTAATGATGCCATTGACACTATCCTGAACAATGATGTCTCTAAAAATATAATTCCTCTAAAGACTCTGTTACTAAATGAAAAGAAAAACAACCCTGGAAAAAGTAACTGGGAGTTGTTAAAGGCGACAGCACCAGAACTTTCTTTTCAAAACAGAAAACCAGTTGTTGATTATTTTGGCGGTAGCTTTGGGACAAAAACAGATACGGCTATTGGGTACTCAAATAAAGAGCTATGGAAAGACACAACAATTTTTAAAGGTGCCCCGATGCACCTGCCTGTTGGAATCATAAAACTAGATGCTGTTGGTAATCAGTTTGATGAAATGACTCACGCAGATATTGGAGTTCCTAAGCATGATGCCTACCCCTATGTTGTGCAAGGAGAACTGATTGCATCTTTTATTGATAGTTTTGATCAGCCAGTTGTTAATAAGCCTATTGCAGACTTCAAAGAAATATTTGAAGACTTGCAAGAAAGGATACACAGCCTAAAAGACTATCCATCTGCAATGCCTTTTAGGATTGATGAAAGGTGGGATACCAAAAAAGGGAAGTGGGTTAAATCTAAATTTAATTTTGGCTCTGTAAAGACCCCATACAAACTCCCGGGTGCGGTCATCTCTAACTTTGAACAATTGATGGATGCACCAACCACGCCGATCTCATTCAGCGAGGCTGTAACCAAACTGTCAACTCAACCTGGGCATGTCGCAGACTTTAACAATGCACGACAAAAGCAGGCTGAGTATGCCACAAGCGAATCAATATTCTCCAGACCCCTGGATCAGGACCTAGAACTTCCGGGTGGTCGCAAGATCAGTGACATCGTTACCAGATTCATGGAGCCATTCGGCAAGACTGATGCTCCAGAAATGCTCCGTGATATACGTCGAAGAACTCGTGGAAGGATTCTCCGCATTGAGGAAGCAGGGTCTAAGTTATACAAGGCTCTATTCAAAACGAAGAACCCTGAAATTATTTACAAGTATCTGACAACGAAAGGAGGTGACTCGTCTTCCATTCCTGACGCTAATGAAAGGAATGCGGCTGAAAAAGCAAAGCTTGCTATACTTCAGGCTGGGCAAGATTTAGTAGACAGGGGTCTGCTACCACCAGATGCCTTGAAGAAATATGGAGACGGATACCTACCTAAACTTTATCTCCAGTATTTACTGGACGACAATGACCGATATGCGATACAGAGGGGACAGTCCAACAAGGTTTCTAACATGGACTACCTCAAGCGCAGAGGTCATGTTGAGGAATCAGTAGCAGAATTTGTCAAGGGTGTAGTCAAGGACCCTGCATTCCTCGTCAGTAAAGCCACGATCCAACCGGGCCGTGACATGGCGTTGCTTGACATGTTTAGTGAGATGGTCACAACAAGTCAGCAGAACAATTTTAACTGGGTTCTGCCAGAGTCAATAGTCGATGACTTTGATTACGCAAGGCTGATCGCCAAGATTGCTGGCAACACTGAGATCGGCATGGAGCTCAAGGAACAGTTAGCTAAGAGTGACAGTGATCGTGATCGGATCGTTGCCCAGATTGAAGATTTAAAGCAGGCTATTAAAAAAGAGAGGGAGGTACTACGGGCGAAAGATCGCATGAAGTCTAAAGCATTGAGTGCGATGATCAAAGAACAGCAGGGCCTACGAGACAAGCTAAAAGCTTACTCGCCTAAGAAGATGTCTGGGTATGGATTGAAGGCTGAGGCTGACAGGATCTTTAAGACAATCTATCCACAGGTCAGATCCAGGAATGAGAAGGAAGCAAAGATTGTTGCTGACCTTGTCGATGAGATGAACAAGATAGCTGACCAGACAATAGGCAGAGTTATCATACCAAAGGACTACGCTCAGATCCCTGACAATGCGCGTTACGGGTCCATGCGTGGGCTCGTAGTGCAGAAAGAAATCTACGATGATTTGGTTGGATCTCTGAAGATGATGAAGCCAGAGAATGCAGCCGAGGCAATCATTGGAGAGGGTGGATTACTGGGTAAGACAAGCAGGCTATTTAAATGGTCCAAGGTTACCGCAAACTTCCCAGCAGCTTGGGTCCGTAACTTCTCATCCAACCTAGTGTTCATGAACATCGGTGGTATGCCGATGGGTAAGATCCCTTATTACCTGACAAAGGCAACCAGGGAGATGATCAAAACCTGGAAGGGAGAGAAGTCAATCTACGATGAGGTCAAGGACTTTGGATTAACATCTTCTACGTTTGCATCTGTCGAGCTCGGTAGGATTGAGAAAGAGTTTGAAAACTACCTGAACAGAACACAGAGGAAGGGCACTCCATTCAAGGCGTTCTTTGTTGCCAAAGAGCTACTGGTCACAATGCAAGACTGGACGAGTGACAAGTATGGTCTGGTTGATTCTCTTGGCAAGACCATGATGTACATGAACGGCATCGACAAGGGCATGACACCACAGGAAGCCGCAGACCACGCAGAGAAATGGTTGTTCGATTATTCCCTGGTTAAACCATCAGTAAAAACACTGAGGCAGTCAATTGTTGGAGCACCCTTTATCACATACACGACGAAGGTGTTTCCTCTCCTGGTAGAGACCGCACTGACCAGGCCCTGGAGGTTCGCTCCATACTTCGCACTGCCCTATGCCATGGCAGCCCTGTTCAAAGAAACACACGACCTTGATGATGAAGAGTATGAACAGCTAATGATGTCTCTCCAGGAGTACATGAGAGAGAAACGGTACGCAGGCAACATCATGCCCCTACCATACCTGGATAAATTTGGCAGGCCTCAGTTCCTGGATCTCGCATACCTCTACCCATGGGGTATGTTCACAGAGATTGCATCGGAGGCACAGGATGATCCAGGTGCGATCATGCAGACACTTGGATTACTTGGTGGTCCAGTAGCCTCTATCATAACGGTGATCAGTTCTGGTGGCATCGACCCATTCACACGAAGGCCTGTTGCTAACAAACTCGATGCTCCTGAGCAAAGAGTTAAGGACTACCTGACCTACATTTACAATCTCATGATGCCTCCATTCCTGCATTCAGATTATGGAGCTCTGAACCGGATTATGCAGACACTGGACGGTGAGATGAACAGATACGGGGAGCCAATGAAAACTATACCTCAAGGGCTTTCACAGGCTGTCGGATTTAACGTCTCACCTGTTGATATTGGAAGTCAGAGAGGAAGGAATGCTCGGTACATGCAGTCCGAGATCCTGAAGACCATGGGCTACGCAAGACGGACGCTCCGTGACATGACCAGAATGGGCAAGAGTGATGAAGAAATAAAAGAAAAGAATGAATACTTTAAGAAGATAATCAACGAGCGCAAGCAGAAGCTACTCGATTATCTCAAGGCCTCAAAGTTTCCAACTGAGAAATTGAAACAGGCCAACTGATCTGGTATAATATAGTTTTGAGGTTGCCATAGTGGGACCTCGCATTTAATCTTTGCTGTAAAGGAAGATATGTCAACATACCTTGATCCCTTCAGGGGTCTGGGCCTGGGCTTCGACGCGATGTTCGATGCTCTCGAGGCTTTCGACTCCCTAACCCCATCCAGAAACAACTACCCTCCATACAATCTGATCCGTGATGGTGAAAACTACACGCTCGAGGTTGCTTTGGCAGGATTCAAGAAGGAAGACATTCAGGTTGAGCTCAAAGAGAACAAGCTGACTGTCGAAAACATCCGTAAGGATGCCACTGAGAATGAAGATTACATTCACAGGGGGATAGCATCACGCCATTTCATGAGGCAGTGGCTACTTCATGACGATGTAGTTGTGAAATCTGCGAGTCTTGAGGACGGGATTCTCTCTATAAAAATGGAGAAGATTATCCCGGAGGAAAAGAAACCTAAAATAATAAAGATTACAAGTTGAGGTTATAGAAGTAACCTAAAATAATTAAGATCAACTAAATATGTGGCTCAGTATGCCCGTGAGTTGATTCAATTTTTAGATTGTCGGTGTAGCATTTATTGTGCATCACAGGTTGTTTCCTAAGATTCAGGCTAAAATGCAGCACTACACCGACTGTAACAACCAACAGCGCAACCTGCGCTATAAAAAGCACAAACATTATTTAAAGTAGTTAAAGTTAATAACGACTCTACGTTTTTCATCGGTGCATGTTTTTCCGCTATGGTTTTTATGCACAGGAAATGTTACTAATCGGTTCTTTAAACTATTGACCTCACCACCTTCTTCAAATACTGTTCCACCATCATTTGTGTTTAAATAAAACACTGATGTATAAGCATTTGTACAATTATATGGAAAGTCTGTATGGTACTTGTGGATAACATGTTCATCTGTTCTTGTGGTTGTGTTTGCCTTAACCCTTACTAGACCTTTGTACTCAAGCTTTTTTAAAATAGGATTAAGCAAGTTAAAACAATTAGAATTAGGCAAACAATTTTCATAAAAAAGATGTACAAATTGAAATCCATCATCTTTGACAACAACACTGTCGTTATAATACCAAGGGAAAGCAGAACCTAAAATTGATTCACAAACTTTATTTAAACTAATCTCATCGAGAAAGTTATCGATAACTTCACAATCTTTTAACATTTTACAAGTTCAGATTGTAAAATTTATACTCAACCCTTGGTGGTTTCTTTGGCTTCGTCATCTCCCGGTGCGCCAGGATTGTCACCAACCCCAGCACAACAAAAGACAATAGCAATATTGTTTTCCAATCAAACATCATATCTCACAGCTATTACCTACACAGGCTAACTCCTGACTGGCTACCGTGTAGTCTTCTTGTTCAAACTCAGCTAGTTCCATCCAGTCTACAGAAGGCATAACATCAAGTAGCTCTTGATAGATTCCTTCGGGTACTTCTTGATACGGAGCCTGAGCGTACTCGTGTTCACTGTACGGCAGGAATGACATGCCTGACATCATATTGAAATTCTCATAGACCCAGGCACCCACTTCCATCCACTCGTTTTCACGGACATTCACGGTAATACTCGCTTTATGTTCGCACCAGTTCTGTTGGTAAAGCAGGCAGAGCTCCATCATTTCTATCGCAGTGTAGTCGTCACGGAGAACCGCCTCGTCGCTACTCTTCACAGGAAATGAGAAGACGGTGGTATGGTCTGGCTTCGTTACATCCGGCTCATTAGGAAAGCCCTTCTCCTTCATGAACTTACACATTGAATCGTTCTGGTCCATGCGTACTGTCCTGATATAGTATTTGCTATGCCTTGGGTGGATGCCCGATGCAGAGTTGACAAGCTGACTGACAGTCCCACTCGGTTTGATACATGTGATTGCAGCACTGGGCTTGATACCGATCTGTTCTGCCATTTGTCTGTTGGACTCAACCGCTACCTGCTTCCACTCCTGAAGCTTTTCCTGTAGCTCGACTGACGGTGTACCAGTGAAAAGATTGTCACAGATACCAGTCAGACTCACGCCAAGCAACCGCTCGTCTTCGCAATTATTTTTCCAGTCATCAGACAGGTACTTAAAATTGGTCAACGTAGATTGAAAGGTGCCGAGGACACTAGCCAGGGAAACCTTCCTTCTAAGATCCTTCAATCCATCTTCAGGCCTGATCACAACCTCGGACAGGTTGCAGAACTCGCGATGCTTCAGGATTATCTCACTGCATGGGTTGGTGCCATAGTCGTCAACAGATACACGCCGACCTTCTAGGGTGCGGTCAACATGCTCTTTGGCTACCTTGGTCGAGAACATTCCACGCTCACCAGACTTAGACTCATAGAGCGATGTCCACTCTTTCATGAAGGTCCCCATGTCTGGGATCTCATGGTAGTTTGCGGAGTTGTTTGCCAGGGCACGATGCACGTTACTGTTCCACCACTGGCCCGACTTTGCGGTTCGCATCTGGTCGTCACCCAAGTCACTCAACGAGATCAAAGCACTCCGCCTGACTCCGCCAACGACCACAACCTCGGCGGTCTTGCACACAATATCGTGGCACTCCAGGGAGCTAAGTTTCCTGCCGACCGCTTTTTGAAATGTCATCACCGTGAATCTGAACAACTGATCAAGAGGTCCAGGCCCACTAGCACGACCACCAAATGTTTTGAGTATGGCTCCCGCAGGTCTGATCTGATCCAGGTTCCAACTTGGCTCCAGGCCCGAGTAAAGCAGGGCAATGAGCTCACGGAATGCCTTGGCCCATCCTAGTTTACTGTCGTCTACATTGATTACACTGTCAGTCTTGTAGATTTTCTTTGGGATAACAGGTAGCTTCTCAACGTGCTTACTCTCCACACTAAACCCCACACCAGTCCCATTCATCAAGACATAAAGGATCTCATCAAACGATTGTGGTGTACACACATGAGTGTACGAACAGTTATACCCTGCAACATTTTCTTTTTTCAGGGCAGGTCCCGCAGTCATTAGACACCTCATGCTAGGCATGATCTCCTGGTTGAGAACAGCAGACCTTAATTCTTTCCGCAACTCAGGCGGGATCTCCCAGTTATGCTGAGCCTTTAGATGCTCATCGAAGAAATCAAAGTACCTGTCTACAGTCTCTGTCCAGGTCTCTCTTCTCTTAGCCTCATAGTTCCAACGGCTGTACCGGGACAGATGTATGAAGCTCTGGTATTCTGTAGGCAGCTTTACGTTTTCTTTCTTCTGCGGCATCGTACTTCTCCTGTATTGAGTTTAGTTGTTTTTGTATTTGACTGAGATGCTCCACCGACATTCCTTTCGGAATCGGCTTCGACGTTAAAATAAAATCAATTGCATCATCAAGTGCATCCACCTGATGAATATCAATTAACCGTATTCGGATGTTGGACACTTGTCTCCTTTAGCGTTGAAGTTAAAAAGACTTCCGATCCTTTTGTAACCTTGCCCTCGGTCTTGGTAACCACAAGAACTCCCGATTCCTCAAGGCTCTCCAGGATATAATTGTACTCCTTGACACCCCCATCAAGGACCCTGCTCACGAGTAGACTCTGCCGTGGTATCTTGCCCTGTCTATTGGCAATATACTCGACAACCCTACGTTGTTTGGTTTGATGATCAGACTCACCCAGTTCCCGGTTGAACAAGAACCGAGTACATTGTTCAGCATAAAGGCACATGCTGACACCAGACATGATAGCCGCTTCGCTGAGAAGTGAAGTATTTGAATCTATCAAGAATTGAGATAACAATCCAACCTTTATAACGCCCGGACTCCATCGCTTGACAAAAGGGTCTAGGACCTTCTGTTCCTTGATAGATTCTGACTGCAACCGCTTGAAGAGTGAGTCGTGGTAGTGGGTAAAAGCCCTCTCCGCTTCCGGTGAAAACTCGTACTCCAACGGCACGGTCATCTCATCAAGCTGATGGTATATCTCGCTGAGAAGATAGTATGAATTCAGATCCTGGATCTTGGTCTGTATCTTCGGGAGCGCAGGTGGTATCACATCCTTGGGTGGTGGCCTGAACAACAGAAACCTAGCCAGGAACCCAGATCCCGCATCGTCTTTGCCGATCATCCCCTGCAAAAACTCCACGGTTGATACCCCAGATATACAAACATGAGGTCGATAGATTATCTTTGACCCCTTCCCTCTTGTCACATCCTCAAAGTATTCCGGGACATCATATAGCTCAGTAATATGCTGCCGAAATCCTTTGTTGTGACTGGTGTCGAGCCCTGCCAACCATGCACCGAACTCAGAGAGCAACCAGACACCACCACCCGTTGACTCTAGCCGGTCTATGCAGGCTTCCCAGGATGCTTTCCCTGGCATAATCCTGCGCTGACTATTGATACGATCAATGAATTCTATCTTCTCGAGGATCTCAGGATCGTCATCAGCATACGCATCACCATCCTGCATGATCTTCAGTTCAGAACGAGCGTCTGATATTTGTGTCAGCAGTGTTCCCTCTCGCTCTCTCAGCCTCTGCGCCCCAACATTCAGAGCGGTAGTCTTGTAGCTACCAGACTCACTGATTGATAGACACCAGAGATTACCGTAGAGAGGAACAAAATAGGTGGGAGTTGTGACAGTCAGGTTCAAGCCTGCCTGGGCACCAAGGGCGGTCAATGCTGTCGCACCGATAATGATCCCGCTTGCCTCAGTCAGTCTGCTTGTGTCCTGGATGTATTCGCGCAGTATGGGTGGGAGATGAGAGTCGTCAAACTCATCTGGCTCCTCGGCCTTTAGGATGCTCTTGCACAACTGCTCCAGTTCACCAGGCCTTGGTCCTGGGATCTCAGTCCTCTGTCTCTCCTTCAATGCGGTGGACCGACTGGCAAACAACTGGTACACCTTGACTGGTGGAGAGAGCGCAGAACATATTGACTCGATAGAGCAACCTGCATGACAGGTCATGAGAATCTTGCCACCCTCCATGGCCAGACTGAGCGACGATCTTCTGTCATCATGAGCGGGACAAATAGCATTGTATTCCTCTCCGCTTTTACTGACAGACCTCAGCCCTGAGATGATCCCATTAAACGTATCATGCAGGTCATTGGTTTCTACCTGTGGTGGCCTGTCGAAGTCTATCTTGTTCTTCTCAAGCTCTTCCCACCAACCATCTACTTCATCGGGTTCATAGTCAGAAGAGAAACCCTCGAGCGCACTGAACATCTCTGAAGAAAGACCATCCTTGTCTATCCCGAGCTTGACCCTCTTCTCAATAACATCCGACAGGTCGGCACCATGCTTCACATCCTCTTCCAGGAACGTGGTGTAAAGCTTCTTAGAATCCAGTATCTTTACATGCGTGGTGCCGTGGAGATTCTTAGCCATCTCTTCAGCAAACTCACGCCCAGGCTCGTCGTAGTCCGGCACAACCCAGACCTTCTTGAACCCACTAAAATATTTTTGGATGAAGTCAGGCTGCCTCTTGAGCAGAGGCTTCAAGGCCTTAGCACCACCAGCTATACATGTGGCAGGCAGGCCAACCTTGGTGATGAGATTGTCAACGTCCTTCTCCCCTTCGACGAAGATAACCGCAGGCTTGTCATGAATTAAATCTAGTCGATAGGGAACCTGTTGAACACCATCCCAGTTCCATATATCCTCGCCATTCGTACCCTTCCTCAGTCTCCTGAACTCTTTGCCCGGGAATCTGATGACTTGGTAGAGGCTCCTGCCGTTAGCGTCTTTGTATTCGTAGACCGCTTCTGAACCTTGCATTCTTTACCCCCAATCTTTTCAATTATTACGTTAGCATATCCTTGTTTTCCAGGATCAATTCCTCTTCTGACTGCCCTAACATCATCGACTTGAAAGTCGTCACTGTACACAAAACCTTGTAGGGCATCGAGAATGGGTTTGATTCTGTTATCAACGTCAAATTTACGCCGTGTTTTAGCGTGTAATAGAATTGTGATCCGTATTTTGTCTTCATCTTGAAACACCAATCCAGGTTCGGGAAACAGCCGCTTGACCGCCTCCCGAAATAATCTAGTCTCCTTAGTAACGTAGGTCCACCCCCGCCAGTCAGACCGCCACTGAGAGTTGAGACTCGGTGGCCACGGGAGTTTGATCCTCACCTGTGAGCCATGATGGTTCTATATAATTATGAAAAGGAAGACTCTTACAAACCTCTGGGTTGATGGACAAGTACAACGAGCCGTTCTCCCATATCCTGGGGTCATCAAACAAAGCTACCTGATCATCCCACACCACGGCCAAAGTATTGAACTCGTTCTTGGTCCGGGAAAAATTTGCTTTGTTACGCTCATAGCTACTAGGCTTATACTTGTAGTTGACTGTTCCACCACCACCAGAGTTGCCACTGAGAAAGGTGACTATAATGCAGTCCTGACGGAAACCATCTGGTCCACGCTTGTCAATCTTTCTCCTGGCTTTCTTAACCTGAATAAGTCTAACATCATCGTCTCGGATCGCAACTAAATCTTGGACTGGTTGCTGACCCCAGGCCGGAATAAAGGTGCTGTATCCGTACTTCGCAAACTCAACCTCGACTCTGCGTTCACAGACAGCACCCTTCCAACTGTTAGCGTTATTAGAATGGGATGTCGTCTGACTTTCCATCCGTATCACTAGCAGGTTGTGCTGACTTAGCTTGACCCATTGGTACAACGTCCAAGATTTCGTTGTAGCCACGAGCGTTAGGACCGTACTCGACGGTGACAAACTTCCCGGCTATGTCGTGGAAGTCTTTCATCTGGGTAATGCCCAGAGCCTTGGCAATCTTTGCCACCTTGGACCGACTCACTCCATCGCGTTTCTTACCATCGACGGAATCCTGGTTGTTAAGCCAGAGATAAAGGGTGATCCAGTCCCCTTCATACTCACCATCGAGTATCTCGAGAGGCAGCATCTGCTGTTTGAACCCCTTCTTGTCTGGATAGACGTTAGGGCGGATCAACTGCACCTGGACATCGTATGTCCCTGGTGGAATCTTCCTCTTTTCCCGGGTTGGAGCAGGGCTCGTTGCCTCTTCCTCGACGTTGTCGATAACAAAAGAGGTATTATGTTCCTGTACTATTTCCTGCATCATTCAGTCTCCTTTGTGGCAGGTTTCTTGGATTGGACACGAGACTCCTGCACCAGGCGGAAGTACGTCTCCAGGTCAGCCGGACGAATTTCCGACGGTAAACTATAGCGGTTCTTACACTCCACACCCATAGTGGCTGAAGTGTACAAGACACGGTCGTCAGTCTTGACTCCACGCTTGTCTTGCTTGCCGAAGTCCCCAGTCCTCGTCACCACCTTGGTGAAAGGAGCCAAGAATAATACTGAGTCAGCCCACTCTTGAAGGTCGGCAGACACATTCTTGTTTAACTTCAGCGAGTTAGAATCGTATGGCTCCAGATGGGGCTTGTCGATCCTGACAATCTTGGAGTGGCAGACAATGATGGGCGTGATACCCTTGTCCTCGGACAACTTAGTTATGGCTGACCACAACTGCCACATCCGACCACGAAGGTACGACGTACCCTTGCCGTATCCACCACCGACGGTCTCCAGAATCCACTCCTTATGCTCATGGCACACGGACGAAATCGCGAGACGCTCCACGGCATCAGCAGCATCTATCACAAGATACTTCCGGTCGTGTTTCTCGGTGTACAATTTCCTGAGAAAATTAACTATCGAGTCAAAGCTCTCAGCATTATGTTTGTGCGGTTCCTTCTCCGTATTACTCGGCTCCACAGGAATAGCATCAAACACCCACAGGTCCTCGTTCTTAGCGAGAACTTCTTCAGCCCCGTTGTCCGTGTTAATCATCACGGTTTGAGGCAGGGAGCAAGCAGTGGTCGTCTTACCAGACCCTGGCTCCCCAAAGAGAACAGTTTTACTAGGCCTGTCCTTCGCCTTGGTTCTAACACCATCTAACATTTAGTCTCCTATCAAGAGATCATCTAAATTTACGCTTCCCCAGTCATTCATCTGAATTACTTTTGAGCGTTGTTTCCACCGCTTGATACCTGCATCTATATCATCCAAGTACCAACGATTACCACATGCTAAACAATAGAGGTGGTCTGCCCTCTTATTGTTGTTTGCTAACCACCAGACCGTGCCACGGCCATGGTCCTTGTCGAAGCACCAGAACATTCCGTTATCGTCACGGGTGTATCCGAGCTCCGTAAACCTGGCCACGATTTTCCTGTCTCTGCGCCTTGCATCGACAGCCTTCTGCCCCCAGTAGGACTTATTCCAAATGCTTACGTTTCTGTTCATACTGCCTAATCAGTTGTTCAGTCAGTTCCAGGGCGTTCTGAACCCACTCCAATGACTCTCTGAGATTATCACGTTCAAGATTTGACTCAGCTAGTTTCAGGTAGGACCTCGCGGCTCTGAGATCAGTTAGTAATTCATCCATTCAGATCCATCTTTCTGGAGGAAACAGGGGGTATTTGGACCAACGTAACCCCCTATGACGTTGAACTCGAAATGTTCCACGGCCTCTTCGTGGGATATTCCGTCCCTCTCTTGGTATATAGCCAAGCAACGGTAATAGTCGTAGCAAATGATCGGTTCTTGACCGAACCGTGTCACCACACCTATTAACGCATCATCGATGTCGTCGTAGAAAATGAACTGCGTGTCTGGATACAGATCCAGTATGCGTTGTTTCTTATCTGACATCACTGATTGCATCGAGGATTGCATCCGGTCCAGTGAAATAGTCATGGTGGCAACGAACATAATATTGACACCATTTCTGAGAACACAATGGATGGTTGCGGTTAAGAGGAAAATAAGAATGGTCAAGCCTCCAAGACAAATCCTGAAGACGATTAACCGTGATGAAAATATCTTCCGCATTGATATTGATGGGTACAATCTGGGGTGCCGATCCCGGCAACAACACATGGATCTCACACCTTGGGATCTCGCGTTGTAACCGAGTACGCATAAACCAGACAGCATACAATGCAAGTTGATACTTCCAGTCCTGTTGGGAAATTTTATAATCGGTGAGCTTCTTGGGCTTACGCTTGAAGTCAACGATCACATCCTCTCCACCACGATTCATCAGCAGGTCGATGACAAGCTTTGTCTCTCGAGCCATGCTTGCAAATCGCAGCACTCCCTTTTGCTGTAGCACGAGCGGAGTATAGTCCACCGTTTCCAGGTATCTTTCCGCTCCAGTAACCGATGCGTCCAGTTCATCCATAACCTGTTGCAGGTCGTCCTTCGGCAACATAGAGATCATCTCATCAATCGCTTTCAGTCCTGCCTGCTTCATCGGAACCGTGGGGCTCCCATCAATCATGGGTCTGAGTTGACTTGCAACCATCTCTTCCATCAGAGTGCCACTGGCAGAATAATAGTTGTAAGTCCTGGGCATTTTAACAACGTCATTGTAGTAAATACGCTTACCGCAATGCTCGTTTGCCCTGGAATAACTCAGGCCGATTGACTTATTTGCGCTAGTCGTTTCCATGATTTTAGGCTGTCAAAAGGGGGAGTGTTCCAATGCCTAATAGCGTCGGCATCGTCTTTAGATTCAGACTCGTAGAAGTCCATAATCTTGTAGTAACAAACCGGGATCTCCACGGTGTTGGAATCAAACCGATACCTTGTCCCGGGACGTTTGGTCGCAGTCATAGTGACCGGTCGCACATCCACGAGGCAACTTCTCCACCGTGTTTTGATCCGCACATAATCAATCACACCACTGTTGGGCTTGTCCGTCACGAATGTGACAGTGATATAATTGTTGCGAGGGGAGAGGAAATCAAAATTGTACGGCCCCCTTCTCCGCACAAAAGTTAAACCATGATAGCCAGTCTGCGGGTCCTCACATTGGAACACCGACTCCGCATGAAACTGCGCCCTATACTGCAACGGAAACTCCTCGGGAGTCGTCCGTCTGCCCCAGTCTCGTAACCTCATGCCGCTCCTTTCAGTTTGGCGTTAGTACGCTCCACGGTCTCACGATGAGACTTCAACTTCCGAGCGTAGATTTCGTGGTCCTTCTTGCTGAGTTTGACAACCCCGTTTCGGTGATCATCAAGCACGGCTTCGTAGACCTCTATGTTTTTAGAGATGCGCTCCACTGCGCGTCTCCGCCGTTCATTTGCTGTCATTGTCTCCTTGACAGTGAGAGTTATGCCCCGTGGCTCCGACTAGACTTGTGTTGAGCTCAGCCTATAAGGATGACACAAGCCCAGACACGGGGCAGTTCGGTTTATTGTTCCGTAGTTTGGAACTCGTATGTCACGCAACACATGACACCTAGTTGGTCAGCATCACGGATGAAGGCTTCACCGATGTCTTGAAGTAGACCCCAGGTTACACAATGGCCATGAAATGTATTCATCTCAAACCTCTTGTCTTCCTTGGTCTTCTTATCCTTCTCCCCAGTGATTTCCCAACAGGTGACAGTCCCGACTTCCATCAGTTCTTCTCTGTCCATGGATCTCCTTGGTCCAGATTCATCATGTTGAGGGCCCTCGGCATCCCCCCGGTCGCCAACACCATAGACTTCAATCGCTCCAAGGCCTTTGCCACCCTTTGGGCAATCAACCCCGATATGAAATAACCTGCACACCTCACAGAGCCCATCAATCAGCATCTTTTCTGGCAAGTTCTTCCTCGATGCAGATGGGCAGAGTCGCAGAAACAATCAAGTTCATCGCAGCACTACCCTCCGAGAGGGCTTCATGATAGGTAAAGGAATGCCTGAGACTGTCGAGAACGCAACCGCAGACACTACGGATCTCGTCAGGCCAGAGTTCTTCAATGATTTGTGGGGTGTTTTGCTCCACGGTCTCAGCGCACCCACGGATAAATCCGAATATATAGGACGAAGGATACCAGAATGGTGTCGCTCCATCGGGATGGGCATGAACTGAGAAAGATAGAATGAATAAAAGCAGGCTGATCCCGCACGTTTTAATGGTCATACACGCCCGACTGAAAATCGTGACCTTGATGATACCACCAGGATGGTGCAGGGCTATGGGCCCAAGCTGCGAATCTTGACTTCGCTCCAAGGTAGAACTTTCGGTATGCCTCGACGGTGTCGTCACCCTTGTATTCATCGGGCATACACTGCGGTGGATCGTTTGCCAAAGCACCTGAACTATTGATAACGGGAATATTTTTTGGCGGGTATTTGACATGACTGGCAAGCTTGACATGAGTCAAATGCTCCTTGCCGTAACGGACTGCGAACTCTTCACACAGGTTTGCCCAGAGCTCATACAGCCATTGATACTGAATGACGCAATCACGGGCCCAGATTGTACTAGGATGATTCTTGTGGGCTATCTTGTACACCTCGTCGGGTGCATCGTCACCGTCGAGAACACGGTGAGCGGTTGACAACAACTGACCATACTCGAGGACCATTTTTGTGACATGTTTGTCGCAATGGTCACGAGCACACTGTTCTGGGTCACGGTCTACGAAAAATATATTCATTTTGTCTCCTGTTTGTCTCCAGGTTCAGATGGTCCCATATCGGGGTCGTCACTGCAAGTCTTTTTTTATAAAAGATTTCTATCAATACCCGACGGTGCGCTCTTGACCGCTCGTTCCAAGGCATGAGAGCCTGATTTGGTTTCTTTCATCCTGTCAAAAATAAATTCAATATATTCAATCTTTGACTTCAACAACTTAAACTCATCCTGTCGTTGCTTGACTTCAACTAGATTCCTTCTATCGTCGAGCCAGGAGTATTTGCTTTCCACTTCTTTACTAACTTTGACGATGTCATCCCAAACATCGGTCACCCTTTGAAATTCCTCTTCCATGGCACTCATTCTTTTCTGCCAGTCATTCACTTGCTCTGAAAATCTCCAGAACTTATGCAAGACCTCGGGGTCAAGGGGTGGGTTATCCATCATTTCATTTCTCTCCAAGTAACTTAAACGCTCCAGGTTCATCTCACTCTGGACCTTGTTCTTGTTATACTTGGGTGCCTCTCTGCCAATCGCCGTGGTCTCTGCTAATTCAGCATCTACCCTGGTCTTATGCCACTCGATGGTAACGTGGGCTATGTCCTCATACCAGGGCGAACCATCCCGGTGTTGTGACAGTCTCGCGACATGGCTGAGGGAGATTCCCACATATAAAAGCTGACCGTCCTTGTCGAAGTGTCGGTACAGTGCGGTCTTTCCCTTTTTCCTTTTGGCCTGCTCCCTATCAGCTTTTTCTGCGTATGGTCGCAGCTTTGCTTTCAGATTCTGTTTTCTCATTGTCTCCCTGACTTTTTTGTTTTTTGAAAATCAAATCGTAGTTTTCATCAAAGACCTTTTTATTGACAGGTCTTTGCCATGACCCTTTGGTGCTCATTGTTCCTGCCTTGCTTTATATTCTGCCATGGCCCGATCAATCGTCTCCTGGGTTATCTCCTGGGGTGGATTCTTCCGGGCTCGAGCCTTGATCTGTTGAAGTCGGACCAGATCCATGGGACCGATGTCCTGTTGTCGTAAGATTTTATGTGTATGAGCCTGTCTGCTCGTGTCGATGAATGCCATACTCAAGGGTTGAGTTGAGGGTTGAGTAAATTATCCAATGAAATCATTGGGTTGAGTGGGTTGAGTGGTTGAGTGCTGTCCCTCGTCTCCATACGTTGAGAAGATCATATATCTGGGGAGATGACAGGGGGTACTCAAACACTCAACCCTAGTGTAATAATTAATAATATATATATAATATATAGATATATATATAATAATAATAGATAGATAGAAGACTGACTCCACGGCGAAAGCGGGTTGAGTAAATTACTCAACTTTTACTCAAGTTTGAGTTGGAGTCGTCACTATCTTGTCCTGCCACATAAAAAAAATCCTGGAGGCAGTTCGGACAAAACACATGCTGATCGGGAGTCGGATCACTCCACGACAAAAAGGTACGACTCGCTCCACAATGGGAGCAAGTCGCTTCAATTCGTCTTGGCTTCTCAAGCAAGCTCAAATTCAGCCTGGGAAAAGGTTGAACGAACACCTGAAAAATTATCCAGGACTTCGGTGAGAGCCACACCACGCTTCAACTGGTCACCGTATACGGTTCCCTTGTTGATCTCGGTGAAGGCCTGCTTCAGTTTCCAGATATTACCGTACTTCGGGAACCTGTTTTCAGGATCTTCCGTTAGCTTGAAGAGATCATGAGGTGGATTTACAAAGTGCTCCCGAACATCAGATAATTTTGACTTCGGAACCGCTCCACAGTCGTAGGCTTTGAAGATTAGATTCTCAGCCTGGGGGACCGTGATCTTTTTCTCCATGTATTTATGGTTCCGCTCCACGAGCAGAGAGAATCGGTCGTTCAATCGGGATACCACATCATGAACCATGCCAGGAAGATCCCGGAGATTGTAGGTGGTATGCTTCCGATTCATGCGGAACTCACCGACTAGCATGAGATTGTCACATACGAAGGTATGGTCACCCCCTGCTATGCCTGAAGCGTAGGTCTTGTCCCAACATGTTCTTCCACCGATTGACAGGGAGAAATAGGGGTTTTGGATTGGGTGATCAAGGTGATCCACATCCATGAGCCAGAATGCTCTTTTTCCGCCGTGGCTTAGCCCTGCATCAAAGTCTCTGACTGTCCAACCGAACTCAGCCAACTTAGCTTCCACCATGTTAGGCAGGATGCTATGATTGAGAGGGTTGTGAGATGCCGTGATGGGCACCGTCGGGTTTCTATCCAGTTGAGGCCTGGGTACCGTGGTCGCTCCACAGTGTTTCATTACTTGCATTATTATCCTTATGATAATGTTTTTGGATCGGGTGATAACTGGAGTAGAATATGGTCGAGATGCTCCGAGTATTGAGCTCGGAATATCTCACCCTCTGCTCCTGCACCCACCATCGGGTGCATTGTCATTGCTTGTCTAATAGCCTGCCTGACCTCACCCAAGGCCAACCAGGATTCCCTCTGAGTCATTTCATCGGTGTTGTACAGAATATTGTACAGCAGGATGACAATCTGATCCCAAAGAGAAAACACAGGTCCATCAGAAGCTTCTTCAACCTTTTGGTCGATGAAATCAATCCCAAGTGCGATTGAAGAACGCTCATGGCTCCAAAGTCGTGTATCCTTAGCTACCCCCTTTAGATGCTGTTGAACTACTTCTGGCAGATCCCTTATTCTTAATGGATCTTCCATTCAGTTTTAGGATGTTATTGATCTGGGTTGGTTGCAGAGGGTTACCGTACTCAGTCTGCACACCATCCGAGAACAATGATTTAGAGATTTGTCGGAGACTCAGACCCTTACGACGCAATGCCCTGACCTTTTCCGGTAGCTCAGCACCGTATCGTTCAGTCAAACTTTTCCGACCTTCGCACTTCCGACCGGATTGTCGGATGCGCTCCCTGGCTCCACGCAGTTTCAACACCAGTGAATTTTTCTCGAACTCGAAGAATGCACCCATGACTTGCCTTATCAAGGTTCTGGATGGGTCTGCATCGATGGAGAAAATATCAGGTGTTTTGACTGGTATCACCTGGATTCCCTTTTCTATGAGGGAACGGTAAGCGGTCTCCTGGACCATCATGTCCCTGGAAAACCGACTAACGTCCTCGCATAAAATCTTAGTGATCTCGCGATCCTGGCAGGCACCGATGAGGTCCATCAGTCCTTTACGGTTGTGGATATGCTCACCACCCGACACACCGTCATCGATGCCCATGATCACAGGTTTCATTCCATGGCTCTTAGCGTAGTCACGACAGGCTATTTCCTGCCTGTCATGGGAGTCACCATCTACATTTGCGAGAGATGATGTTCTGATGTAAATGGCGACTGATTCCATCACTGAGCCTGGGACATGATTGATTGTTCAATGGAACGCCCTTTATTGACGTTTGCTTTATTGATCTGGGCAATTCTGCCCTGAAGAATACGGACAACACGCTCCAAAGCGTGAACAGGGAACTGCTCAGGACGCTTTTGGATCAACATGCGAACCTGTTGTGGTTCGTCGAACAGAAGCTTGCCCTGTTTCGCAGCTTTGTGCGCTTTCAGGAACCGAACAGCAACAGATCCTCGACGCTCATCTCCAGGGTGAAGATGGATCGAGACAGGCCTGAAGCTATTGCGATCCTCAGCAGAATCGGTGAACAGAACACGACTAGGTCGTGAATCATCAATGTTCTCAACCCATTGTCCAGGTTGTCGAAGGCCAGTTTTCATGTGCTTGGCATCCTTGGCTTTGACATAGTTAGCACTATGCGGTGCCTTGGGACCAGGCTTTTTCCAACCGTTGCGTTGCCATGCAGGTACTTTTTTGCTCATAGATCGTCTCCTTTGTGAGCGTTACGATTTTGCCTACGGTCTTTTTTGCCGTAGACTTTGGAAGACGGTTTCACCTTGAGGCGAAATCGTCGAAGAAAATTGTTATATCGGTGTCCTTTGGTCATTTTCGTCTCCATTCTTATATCATAAACGATGGGTATCATATTGCAAGATAAAAAATTTAAAAAATATCTGAGAATATATGCTGACCCTCTCATCGACTCCAAGACAAGAGGATCATGATACATTATCAGACCATCTCAGGGGTTGAGTCACCCTCTCGGAAGAACTGTCTGAATCCGTTGGAATATGACTTCCAGGTCTCGAGATCAGCTTTCGCCAGGGTTGAATAACCGAGAGACTTTAAAGCCTCGACTGCGATCTTTTCCAAACCAAGGTAGATCCGCTGAGATCCTGGGGTCACATTAGGAACACAGGGAACTCCACGGTCCCTGAGAAACCGCAGAATATGAGTGTCCAGGGGGACACAATTAGCATTTGATCGGGAGTGTAAGACGAAGAACCGAGAGGTCTTATATTTCACTCCAGGGATCTGCTCCAGGTCTTTAATGGATGCACTATGTAAAAATTCAGGGATGGTATAATACCTGGGTTGATCATTAAAAAATCTCCAAAGCTTCAACCAAGTGTTATACTTTCCAAGTTTCCACTCCTGGATCATTTCAATGAATGGCTCATGTTCCAGGTAGACCAGATACTCCAAAGGGCCCATCATGCGGATTCTATCGGAAACACAATCTTCCATTTGATCATCTTCTATGTCACTGATGAGACCATTGACTTTCTCAGCAGTGATCTTGGAGGGTTTCCCTGCTACGGCGACAGCGAACAGGAACATGCTTTGGATCTGATGATCTGAAGCGTAAAAATTTGTAAAATTTAAAGGATCAATTTTGTTTTCCTGGTTGCCCCAGGTTTCACCCGATTCATGAAATGGGAACAAGGGTTGGCTGAGACTTTCGTCGGTGTAGCCCTTTTTCATGTACCATGGTTCATTTAATGATTTACTCATCGTCGTCTCCTTCGATTGGGTTTTTGTAAATAATAATGATTGAATCAATTTCACGATCAGAACATTCAGGATCATCCTGGATAAGGTCTATCACACGCTGTAGACCCCATGACCAGTTCGTATGACCGACAAGATCCTCACAAACCTCATCAACACCGTCTCCAACAAACTTAAAATTATTCATATTCATTCATCTTCCTTTTCAATGGGATCTTTAAAAATTACGATCACATGCTGAACATTCTCACCAACACCACAT